>ENA-OWND01002072-OWND01002072.1-metagenome-genome-assembly--contig:-NODE-2072-length-11188-cov-99.152520_pt1 | contig 11188 bp, 17 predicted proteins | sample MGYA00245342_ERZ651119 | MGnify/ENA primary metagenome ERZ651119 (study PRJEB26857, sample SAMEA4031756) | metagenome | biome: human; feature: oral; material: saliva | place: Philippines | collected 2014...
CTGGAGATATCGTATCGCAAATCAACCTAAACAACAATAACGCTTTGATTGAAGCAAATAAGATTCGCTTGAAAGGTAAAACACTTGCTGATGAAATCACAGCTATCGATGGTTACTTTAAACGTCTTTTTGTGGGCGATGCCAAAGTAGGCACGTTAAATGCTGATATTATTCGGACAAATTCAATTACTGCTGACAAACTAGTTATGGACTTAGCTATGGCTCGAAGATTTGTTTCAAGTGATATCTTCACAGATACGCTTGCTGCTAAAGAAGCCTTTATCAACAAGCTACGGTCAGTAGTGGTCTCAGCAACCTTGCTAGAGGGTTATAAAGGGCGTATCGGAGGATTCCAAATCGGTACCCACGATAAAGACCCAAATTCTTATTGGTTGACTGGTCAAAATCAATTTAAGGTTGGTATGGGCAGTGGTAATGGTCGATGGGGTCAAACTGCTCTTTGGGTCAACTGGGGGAACAACTGGGAAAAACCCGGTGATGCAGCATGGTATGTCAAAAATAACGGAGAGATGTATTGTTACAATCAAGCTCATTTTTGGAACACGCCTATTATTCACGGAAATTTGAAAGTCAGCGGTAATATTTATTACATTACTGATCAAAATACTGGTATAGGTGGATATTGGATTCACTCCCCATCTTACAAGAGGATTGAAGAAAAAGCAGGATATGCTTATTTATATCGATTTGACGATTCATATTCATGGTTTACATTGAACAAAGATATCTCAGACCGTAGATATAAGAGCAATATTCAAGATAGTACAGTGTCTGGACTTAATGTCATTGAAAATCTAAAAACCTACTCATATCGTAAGGAATATGATGAAAAGATTGAAGATATCGCTTGCGGTATCATGGCTCAAGATGTTCAGAAATATGCCCCTGAAGCATTTTTTGAAAATCCAGATGGAGCATACTCTTATAATACATTCGCACTTGTGCCTTATCTTATCAAGGCCATTCAAGAATTAAACCAAAAAGTAGAAAGGTTGGAGAAAACAACATGAACGAACAAGACAAACAGATTAGTAGCCTAGTTATCAACTCGTTATCTGATAAGCTAAGCCAAGAAGCAACCAAATCAGCAACGTTCGAAGCTCTATATACCACAACAGCTATGGAACTCGAACAAATCAATAAAATTATCAATTCAGATGAAGAACTTAAAGCAAAATTTGAAGAAGTGAAAGGACAAACAAAATGACAGTAAATAACTATACTCTAGCAACTAAACCTTATACTCGTGGTTTCGGAGACAAAACTACAACAGTTGTCGAAATTCGACTACAAGACGGAAATCGCTACACAACTAACCAACGTGAATTGGCTGGTGACCGCACACAAGACCAAGAAGATGTGCTCATTCAAGCAGTATTAGATATGGTTAAATCTGAATTAGACCCAGCGAATGCAATCGTTAAGGCTCAACAAGACTTAGAATCAACCAAGACCAAGCAAGATGAAATGCAAAAACTTATCAAGGCTCAACAAGAAGCCAACACAATCACTCAACGAATGATTAGAGTAATTGTTTTAAATTCAGTCATGAGTGAGAATATTACTTATGGTACTATCTATAAAGACCTTGTAAGTCTTTTGCCAGCAATGAGGGTTGGTGAGACATATTTCGAAGGTGACTTGGTAACAATCACAGACCCAGAATATGTTGAGAAAAATGGTGAAGGTAACAATGTTATCGTTCAAATGAACCGTGAATTCGCATATACTGGTCAATCTATCCAAGAGCTTGAAGGCGAGCTATCACGAAATGGAATTCTTGCAGTATGGCGCTGGGTTGCACCAAAAGCTGACCACGTCTAAGAGGTAGCTTATGCAAGATATAGCATTCCATGAATTATTAGAACACCTCAAAAACCTATCATACAGTCCATACATCCATTTCTTTTTTTGGTTGATGATTTTAGATATCATGACGGGATATATCAAGGCATTCAAGACTAAACGTTTTGATAGTAAAATTGGAACAATGGGATTGATTCGTCATTTCATTGTCTTTCTTGTAATTTTACTAGTAGCAATGTATGCCCGTTCGCTTGGTTTTCGTAGCTTCGGGATTGCTTGGACTATGTTTTTCTCTTTCAATTATCTGTTTTCGGTTATCGAGAATTGGGAGATGATTGGCCTTGCATTCCCAGAATTTTTAAAACCATATATCAATCAAATCAAGAAAGACAATGCTCGTAAAATAGGTCAGTTAATGGTCAACATTGACCAAAAAGACAAAATTGAAGTCGAATTAAAGGAGAAAGACGATGCAACAAATTAACGAAATCATCATCAATGCAGCAATTAGTATTCTTGTCATCTTGACTGGAATTGCAGTTAAAACTGTCAAAGAATATTTGATTAAAAAAGGCGGTGAACAATCCGTCAAAATCGTTGAAATCTTGGCTAAGAATGCCGTCAACGCAGTTGAGCAGGTATCGGCTGAAACTGGCTACAAGGGTGAAGAAAAGCTAGAACAAGCTCGAATCAAAATCCGTGCTGAATTGAATAAATACAATATCGGTATGACCGACAAAGACTTGGATACATTCGTTGAATCTGCGGTTAAGCAGATGAACGATGCTTGGTCCGAAAAATAAATCAGAGAACCTTTTCAGGTTCTCTTTTTAATATTTAAAGAAAGGAGTCACATTTGAAGAAAGTCATCGAAAAGAAACTTGAAATCACATCGAATAATAGAGATGTCGATAGGCTCTATCAAGAATTCTTCAGCATGGATAAGAACATCGCTGAATTCAAATTCACTCTTGACAATCTATCCGCTAACAAGGTAATTTGTTTATTCTATTTCAAGAAATCTAAGCGATATTCAACGGTTGATGCGACAATCGAAGACAATACCTTTACTGTTAAATTTGATGTATCGTTTATCACAATGGACGAGCCAGTGGTAGGATACATCTACTTTGAAGAAGTGGAAAAATCTGCCGACGTGTACAGCTTTCAGTTCAATGTTCGAATTAGTGAGCTTGATAAATCTAAGAATGCGCCTATCATCGAGCAGAAGACAGGTCGCATCGTAGACATCGATAGCATCGTTACCAGGACGGAATTAGAAGAAATTCTCAAGACTGTTCATGTTGGAAGTGCTGCTGATGATAATTCTGAAATCGTACGTCGATTGGCAGCGTTAGAAGCTAAGCTTGAAATCGATACGAGCAAGTTTGCTACTAAGGAAGAGTTGAAAACAATCACTCTAACTCCTGGACCTCAAGGTCCTCCTGGTGAACGAGGGGAAATTGGACCTATCGGTCCTCAAGGTCCTCAAGGACCTCAAGGTCTTCAAGGTTTAACTGGCCCTGCTGGTCCGCAAGGTATCCCGGGAGAACGTGGACAAGATGGTCAACCTGGACCGAAAGGAGACATCGGGCCTATCGGTCCTCAAGGTCTAAAAGGAGAACAAGGCCCTGCTGGTCCAGTCGGCCCTCAAGGTCCTATCGGACTTACAGGGCCTCGTGGAGAAAACGGCCGTGATGGTGTAGGCATTCCTCAGAGATTAAGTCTTGAAGGAAACACTCTAATCTTGTCAGACGGGGGTGGTAACGTAACCCTACCAACCGCTACTGGATCGAACAACCAAGTTAATCAATACGAAATCCACGGAACTGGTTTCCCGAATGGGAAAGTCAGCGCTCCAGTCGGAACTACTTACGCTGATACCAATGCGACAAACGGCGCTTTAAAATGGATAAAGCGTACAGGAAGCGACAATCAAGGCTGGGAAGTCTTAACTGGTGATACTGGCTGGCGCACCCTTCCTATTGTTTCAAAACTAGGCAACTCTTATTTAAAAGTACGTCGTAAAAACGATACAGTTATGTATCAATTCGGCGGTCTCACTTGGGGTTGGTTCGGTATTGTAAGGCGAGGCGCCCCCGGATATGTCTTACAACCGTCTGACCGCGAAAGAAACTGCTTCATTTTAGGTTTAAATGGAATCCCTCAAGGCTTCCGTTCGGAATTTAGCTTAATCGGGGGTATTTATAACGATAAGGGCACGCCTTACGGAACTTGGTACTTAGGAGGTGCTGGAGATAGCAATATGCTACGGTTCCAATTTACTGATCCAGTACCTACTGACCGAGACATCGGAGATATCCGAGTAAGTTCTATCTCGTATCTTACGAGTGAGCCTTGGCCTACAAGGCTACCGTGATTTTAAAAAGGAGAATAAATGAGTAAAATTAATGAAATGATCCAATTCTTTATTGATAAAGCAGATGAAGGAGCTGGTGTAGATTATGACGGAATGTATGGATACCAGTGCGCAGACTTGACGTGTATGGGCGTTTATAAATTCTTTGGTGCTCGACTTTGGGGGAATGCTATTGACTTACTACGTTCAGCAGAAGCAGCAGGCTTACAAGTGGTTTATGGGGCACAGTATCCAAAGGCTGGTTGGTTCTTCGTCAAGAACTTCGTAGCAGGCGACGGTGTGAACTACGGTCACACTGGCCTTGTTTACGAAGATTCAGACGGCTCTACAATCAAGACCATTGAACAGAATATCGATGGCAACTGGGACTATCTCGATGTCGGTGGCCCTTGTCGATATTATGAACGTTCAGTAAATTCGATTGTAGGCTATATCGTGCCGCCTCAAGAAGACCAAACTGGCTGGAAACACGACGATACTGGCTGGTGGTGGAGTCGTAAAGATGGCTCTTATCCTACTTCAAAATTTGAAGCAATTGACGGTAATTGGTTCTATTTCGACGAGTCAGGCTACATGTATGCTGACCAATGGCTACATCATACAGATGGCAACTGGTACTGGTTCGACAAGGACGGGTACATGGCTAACAGTGGCTGGAAAAAAATTAATGGCAAATGGTACTACTTCAATGCAGATGGTGCCATGCAGACTGGCTGGGTTAAATACTACGAGAAGTGGTATTACCTGGATGGGAAAAACGGCGATATGAAATCAGACTGCTTCGTGCCGTATAATAATGGCTACTATCTCATGCTTGAAGACGGCCGATTGGCTGAGCAAGCTGAATTTACAATCGAGCCTGACGGCTTGATTACCACAAAATAAAAATAAAGCATAGAAAGGCTTTCAAAATTTAATTACACTTGACCGCTGGCTTTTTGCTGGCGGTTTTTTGTTTCCCCTGAAAGGTTGGATTTAAAATCCAAGCTATTTCTCTGAAAGTAGAAAAAAACAGTGATTTTTTCACTGTTTTTTTATTTTTTTACGAATAGATAAGTAGGAGGAAGAAATATGAAAATCTTAAATATTGAACTAACAAGCATTGATAAAACTGACTTAGGCTTTGAGCATTGGGTAGATGTGACTTACCAGGTGCCAATTTTAAAAAATGAGTACACGGTCAAGTTGTTGCTTTTGATGGAATGCAAGATAGAGGACCAGGAAGTCATTGAGTATCTGGTATCATCTTGGAAGTATCGTGATTTGGTGTTACATTCTGTGCAGATGTATGAGATGGAAAGGGGCAAAAAAGGGGCAAAAGGTTAAAACTTTTGTATTTTTATGGTAAAAATTATATGTAGTTTATTTCTTATTTATGCTTATTTAATAAGATTTTTTTCTATTATATACTTATGAAATATTGTTATCTCTTAAAGAAGCAGTTAAATAATGATTTTATAAAAAGCCTGTCATATCAAGCATTTGAGCTTGTGTGACAGGCTTTTTTTGTGTATAGGGGGCAAATAAGGGGCAAACTATAAAGAATCGAGTAAGTCCAGGATATTATCATCCATCTTTTTAGTAACGTGTGTATAGATTTTATTGGTTGTTCGAGAATCGGAGTGACCAACTCTTGCCATGATTGCTTTTAGCGGTACATTGTTTTCTGCTAGTCTACTAACAAGAGTGTGCCTGAAAATATGTGAAGTCAGATGTTTATCTATTGGATTTTTTAAACGCTTATTTGCTTTCTGAATTGCTAAGTTGAAAGAATTGTTTTGAATTGGTATGCCGTTTTTGGTAACAAAGATAAATCCAAGATCATTGAATGTTTTTCGAGTATTTTTAGAAAGTTCATTTATTGAGATAAACTCTTTTAAAATTTCAATCTCTCTCTTTGATAAGGAGACAGTCCTGAAACTTGCAGCAGTTTTAGTAGTTGTTTTGTGACCTTTTGAATATCCTACTGTCTTATCCAAAGTACCATGGATTTTCACTGTCTTGTTATCGAAATCAATGTTTTCTTGTTTAATGGCAATGGCTTCACCAATTCGACAACCATTGTATGCCATGAATTCAGCAAGCAATCCTAGTCTATATGTATTCTTTGTTCTGTATAATTCATCCAGTAATCTTTTTAACTCTTCCTCTTCTAAAAATTTCTTTTCTGTCTTTTCTAATTCTTCGATTGTCTTTATTTGTTTGGGGAGTTTAGCTCGTCTTGCAGGGTTGTCTTTGATGTATTCAAGATTAACCGCATAATCAAGTGATAGATTTAAAATCATTTTATAGCGCTCTAGTTTTGAACGAGAAATATCTAGATCATTCAAAAATCGCTGGATGTATTTAGTATCTATATTCTTAACTTTAATTTCTGTATCGAACGCTTCCTTAAAATCATTCACGCTACTAGTGAGAGAACTGATAGAACTACCTTTGATTTCTTTCTGGTAAAACTCCCACCATTCGTCTAAAACGTGTTGGTAAGTCACATCTGTTGATTGTATATTCTGTAAAGTTTCTTCTATACGTTCATCCAGTAGTTTTTGAGCTTCCTTTTTTGCTCTTGATGATCCAGAGTCAAGAGTAACAGATACCCTTTTCCATTTCTCAGTGTACGGGTCTTTGTATCTTTCAAAAAATTTATACTTTCCAGTCGGAAGTTCTTCCATCCACATTGATTTTTCCCCTTTAGTTTGGTAAAATGGGTATAGAAAAGAGGGCTTTTTAATGCCATTCTTTCTATACATAGTACATCCTCACACTTTTGCTTGCAGGCGGTGTGGGGATTTTTTTATAGTATTGCTGATAAGAAATTATATAGAATAACCATCATAACTATGAATGCGATAATTGAAACGCACCCACAACCGAATAGACAACCTTCATCTTTTCCAAAACCAAAAGTTATTTTGTTGTAAAGGTTATTATAGGCTGCACGTTTTGGGTCTTTAACCCACCCCATTCCTTTTTGTCCATAAAGTGGTGATGTACCTGTTTTTATTTTTCGATTTATAGCTCCAGTTGTACGAGATGATATTCTCTTTTTTATATTTGGTGTTCGAGGGCCTATTTTCATAATTTATTTTCTCTTGATCCTTTTGTAATTTAAGTAATTTCTTGCAATTCTCTTTGAAATTGTTGCAAAGCCATAATGGTCCAGCCCTCGTCTTTTTTGTATCCTTGAACGATATTGAGAGCATAATATTCTTGACAATTACAATTATACATTAGAAAGTTCATCAAACGATTATGCAATGCAGGCTTTGACATTTGACTATGTTCAATAAGTTGTTTGAATGTCAAGCCAGATTTTATGTACTCAAGTAACTTATAATCATTGAGAAACAAAATTGATGCAATGGTATTTGCTTCGTCCTCTAATGGGACAATCTCAGTTGGATAGGAATCGCTATAGTTTGACGAAGTCTTAGAAACTAGAACTTTATCATAAACAGAACTCATAAGGTGACAGTATATATGTGCTAATTCATGAAGAATTGTAAACATAACCCTACCCTTAATCACATCTTGGTTGATGTAAACAACAAAACGATTCTTTTGAAAATCAGGAATCGTCATTCCAGAACAAACATTACAAAAGCTGAAATCAACCAACAAGAGAGAATTATTTGAAGTTAAATTATACTTAAGTTCTTGTTTTTTATTTGGAAACAAATTGTACATTAAATCCGCTTCAAAATAGACAAATAGAATATTAAACTTAGTTTCGAAAAATTCAATGATTAGTTCGAAAGTAATTTGAGAAATATGAATACCAAAATGGTCAGATATATCCATAAGTAATCTATTTGCGTTTCCATGATATTGTAAGTAAGTTTCTTTTGAGAGTCTTTTGTATCGTTTCAAATAATCACCTACTTCCAGAAAGAATCATCTTTGACAAGATCACGAGCATTTTTCATCATGTTAATGAGAGCTATATTAAAGCGCTCTTTTTCATCATCTGACATATCCTCAGTTTCTTTTCGAAACGTTATTAGAGCTTGAAGTTCTTGAGTGTTCATCAAATTGTCATTCGGTGAGTAAGGATTTTTCGTCCTACCCAATAAATAATCGACTGATACGTTAAAGTAATCAGCAACTTTTTCAATTTTATCGCCACTAGGAGTTGAAGTATCCCATTTCCTGAGACTGCCATTGCTGAAGTCTAAATTCCTTTCCAATTCGGCAAGAGTAACTTTTCTTTCGTTAGCTAACGAACGTATTCTATCTAAAATAGTCATGTGTAAAAACCTCCAAAAATAAGGCTTTACAAAATAATGTAAAATTTTCTATCAAAACTGTTGACAAATAGAAAATTTTCCTTTATACTTATTTTGTAAGCTAGTTGACCAGCTAACATAAAATATAAATAGAATAATCCGCCAAGATTTATGTTGTATATATTTTATGATATAGCTGTATTTCTTATACCCTCATGATAGACTATTTTCTATTATTTGTCAACGAATAACGCTTATTTTCTTATAAAATTTTCTATTGAAAGGAGGTGTCAGAAGTGATTTATGACAAAATAAAAGAAATTGCTTCGGAAAAGGGAATTTCGATTTATAAAATCGAGAAAGATCTCAATTTAGGTAATGGGGCAATCAGCAAATGGAATATCAGTTCACCATCTGCTATTACTCTAAAATCGATCGCAAATTATTTAAATGTTCGTCTTGAACAGTTGTTGGAGGAATAACATGGAATTAACTATTATTAACGAGCAGGAAGTTCTCGGTAAACACTTTACGGTATACGGTACAGCAGATGAACCTCTTTTTCTCGCAAAAGATGTGGCAGAGTGGATTGAATATGATTTGTCTAGTGTAAATAAAATGCTGGATAAAATCGATGAAGATGAGAAGCTGGTCGGAACATTATTCCGTTCAGGTCAAAATAGAGAGGTATGGTTCTTAACAGAGAACGGTCTCTATGAAGTTCTTATGCAATCTCGTAAGCCACTGGCTAAAGAGTTCAAAAAGAAAGTCAAAGAAATCTTGAAATCAATTCGTAAGCATGGTTTGTATGCTATTGATGATCTGCTTAATAATCCAGACATGGCAATCGCAGCACTTCAAAAACTCAAGGAAGAACGTCAATTACGTTTACAAGCACAAGAAGAAGTGGCTCAAAAAAATCAAATCATTCAAGAATTGCAACCTAAAGCGTCTTATTATGATTTGGTATTACAAAATAAATCCCTGGTGGCAATTTCTGTAATTGCAAAAGATTATGGAATGAGTGCTACGAAGTTGAATAAAATCTTGCATGAACTTAAAGTACAGTACAAGCAAGGTAGCACTTGGCTTTTATATCAGAAGTACGCTAGTAAAGGTTACACTCAGTCAAAAACTCATACAATTGATGCAGATTATAGCAAGATGCATACTTACTGGACTCAAAAAGGAAGATTGTTCCTTTATGATCTTCTTAAAAATAAAAAAGGAATTTTGCCATTGATTGAGCAACAAGATGTGGCTTAGTTCACAAAAAAAGCACCTAACAAAGTCAGGCGCTTACTAAAATAACTAACTGAATTATATCACAGAAAGGAAAATAAATCTATGCCTAAAGCAGAAATTACTTATAAGCCAGTGGGAATAAATGAAAAAGCAACTCATGGTGATTATACACACCTTTGTCAAATGTGGGAAGGTCTAACGGTTGGAACTGCTAAAGTCTGGGCTACTGAAATGAGAGAACATCCAGATTTTAAACAATTCATTGATAATCCAACACACAAGTTAGTGTTTATCAATTATGAAGGTTTTCGATTATTTGTTAAATGGAAAAGTAGAAATCGTTACCGATCTAAAAAAGAAACCCTGGCAGAAATGCTAGAAAATCTTAAAAAAGAAAAACAATTGGGAGTTTAAACATGAAACTACTAGACAAACTTACAAAATGGTTTTTTAACACAACGAAAATCGAAATCAACACTGACTGGCGATTGGTTGCGTTGGACTTGAACCGTGAATTGATTGCAGCACAGGAAGAAAACCAAATACTTTATCAGCGCATCGCTGACTTGGAAAAACTACTAGAGGTGTAACATGAAATACTTTATACCAAAAATTGATATTGAATGTGAAAGTTTTAGAGAAACAAAACAATGTGATAAATATCCAAGACACGAATACCTCTTCAAAAACGGATATGGCGCAAGTGTTATTCACAATCTTTATTCATACGGTTTAGAGTTAGCCGTGTTAAAACATGACAACGAAACTGAAGAATGGAATCTTACTTACGATACAAAAATTACAGATGATGTAGTCGGTTATATCAGCGGTAAAGAAGAATTAGAAAAACTTTTAAATATGATTTCACAATTAGAAAAGGAAAATTAACATGACAGAACCAACTTTGGGAAGCCAATTTTTAGGAATTGCAACAATCATGATTTGCTTATTCGTTACTTTACTACTAATTGCAAATAGCGAACAGAAAGCAAAAGCAAAAAAGAAAGTGCAAGAAGAACATGACAAGATGATTGTTGAGGTCTACCAACAAGGCAGAAACCAATTCAACAATATCGCCCGTCAAAACATTCGTAACTGCGACAGAAAATTCACGTTCGATACACAAGCGCCCGTAGGTCTTAGACCAGATTTACTAGGACTACCACAACCAAAGGAGCAGTAACAATGAAAAAATATGAGTTATTAGTAGATGATACAATTACATTTTTTGGAGTTCAACTTTTCAGAATTAAAGCCTTGATTTCATTCAGTGGTATTGAAAAAGGAGAATTAGGCGGATATGTTGCGAGTGAGGAAAATTTAAGTCAATACGGCGACGCTTGGGTATACGGCGACGCTAGGGTATACGGCAACGCTAGGGTATCCGGCAACGCAGAGGTATCCGGCAACGCTAGGGTATCCGGCAACGCAGAGGTATACGGCGACGCTAGGGTATCCGGCAACGCTAGGGTATCCGGCAACGCAGAGGTATACGGCGACGCTAGGGTAT
>ENA-OWND01002073-OWND01002073.1-metagenome-genome-assembly--contig:-NODE-2073-length-11188-cov-14.806342_pt1 | contig 11188 bp, 14 predicted proteins | sample MGYA00245342_ERZ651119 | MGnify/ENA primary metagenome ERZ651119 (study PRJEB26857, sample SAMEA4031756) | metagenome | biome: human; feature: oral; material: saliva | place: Philippines | collected 2014...
ATATTTTGACGTATATGAGTACACTTCCACTTGGTATATCCGTAAACGTTGAATTATCGACAAGCCTTGATCGTATTCTTACCTTCTTGGCTACATCTGGGAATGATAATTTGAAAACAATCATTAAAGATGAATTATTAGAAGGTGTTTTTGATGAAAAAGACTTAGAATCTTTAAGATATCATGCTAAAGCAACCGATGAAGAGATTGAGTATGATATTGATGAAGAAATTGATGAGGTAGTTAGTTATACTGTATTGGAGGACGATGAAAATGCTTAGTAGAGATTTATCTTCACTTGAAATGAAATTTATTAGAGAAATTGAAAGTGGAATGAGAGATAAGTCTTGTACACGTTTTAGACCAAAAGCAGAATTCTTTTCATTTGAATCTGATACTAATAAAATTCCTCATACTAATTATCATATTGAAACGGATAAAAAGTTTACGATTATATTTGACCATGGTGTTTTGGAAATTGAATACAATCGTGAAGAACGAAGATGGATTGCTAAAGCTTTGGGATATACATTTAAAGATATTGTAGAGATGACTGCAGTCTTAGGATTCATTGAATCTAAAATATTATTATTTAATATACTGATGATAATAATATTTTAATAGAATTATATTTGCTAGGAGGTGCTACTATGTATGAATTAGAGTGTGTAACTAATATTGAACTAGAATGTCAATCTAATCAGTATGATTGTTCACCATTTTTAGGGGCTTGCTATCCTGAAGCAGAGGGATGTTGTGGTCCTGACTGTAATCCAAACTAATTAAATATAATTCGAACAAGTTAGTATATTAATATACTAACTTGTTTATATATAGAGGATAGAATGTATGTATTATTGTTTGAATAAAGATGTATATCTTGTAGATGGATTAAAAAAAAGTTGTATATATGATTTGTCAAAAGGGCATTTATATAGTATTAATCATAATTTAGCTAAAGTACTTAGAAGAATTAATGAGTGTTATTATGATATAGAATATAATTTTAAAGACGAATTAAAAGACATTATAAATATATTGATAGAGAAAGAAATAATCTCAACATGTACTACACAAAAGATAAATAATATTGAAGACTTAAAAGTTAATTATAAAACCTCTAAATTAGCTTGGATTGAGATTACTAGTAAGTGTAATTTAAAATGTATCCATTGTTATAACGAATCTGATGATTTTAAATATCATGATATGAGTGTAGAAGATTATAAATACACAATAGATTTTTTGTTAGCTAACGAAATAACAAAATTACAAATTATTGGTGGAGAACCTTTTGTCAATCCTACTATTTTAAAAGAAATGCTAGAATACTCTGTTGGAAAGTTTGAGTTGCTAGAGATTTTCACGAACGGAACGCTAATACCAAATGAGTTCTACGATTATTTAAAAAAAAATAATATTAGAATAGCTTTATCTGTATATTCTTATAATAATATTGATCATGACAAAGTTACAAATGTTATTGGCGCACATTATAAAACTAATCAAACTATAGCCAATCTAAAAAAATATGGAATCCAATATAGAATATGTAATGTTTTAATGGATGGTATTACGTTAGGTCAGCAAAATACAAATTTATATAAACTCAATCCAGAAAAAGATGTAGTTAGAATGTCGGGGAGAGCTAATTATAAATTATTAACACATGAACTAATAAAGAAAAAATTGATAACAAAAAAAACATTTGAAACACCAATTAATAAATCTTTTGTTACTAGACTAGTTTCTGGGCATAATTGTTTTTCAAATAGGATATATGTTTCTAGTGACTTAAATATATATCCTTGTGTTATGGAACGTAGAATCAGTCATGGTAATATAAAAGAAAATAATTTATTAAAATTCAATATTAATATATTGAATTTTAATAAAGATCATATTGATGATTGCAGATGTTGTGAATACCGTTATGCATGTTTTGATTGTAGACCAAACTCTTTAGAGACAAATATAGCATCAAAGCCTTGGTATTGTACATATAATGTGAATGATGGTGTATGGATTGATCAAGAAATCTTTATTGATAATCTTGATAAAAAATGGCTTGAATAAATCTAGGATTATAATTATGGATAATTTAAAAAAGTATTATAATGTTTTAAAGAAAATGAATCTACAAAATGAGTTTGAAATAAATGAAGCTTTAAAACGAAAAGGGTTTTATAATAACTCTGATGTCTTTCCTTTATCCTCATTACACTTTGAATTGACTGAACGTTGTAACGCTTTTTGTAAACATTGTTATAATAACTCAGGGGATAATATAGTAGATTTAATGACACCAGAATTGTGGATAGATTTTGCACGATATATAGTATCAAAAGGTGGAATGTTTGAATGCCTTATCTCTGGTGGTGAACCTTTATTATTGGGTGAAAAGTTATATGATCTTATGGATTTATTGCATAATGATGGAACGATATTTTTATTAATGACAAATGGATACCTTCTAAACGAAAATGTTGTTAAACGATTAACTAAATATCAGTACCATTGGGTTCAGGTATCTATAGATAGCGCTAAACCAGAGTATCATGATGATTTTAGACAACTAAAAGGCTTGTGGAAAAAAGCTACAGCAGGTGCAAAACTAATCTCAGAAAATAATATCCCTTTAAAGATTGCGCATTGTATTACTCCTTATAATTTAAATGATTTTGATTCTATGTGTGATCTTGCGTATGAATTGGGGGCTTCTAGTTTAATGGCTGGTGGAATCTCTTTAAGTGGAAGAACAAATTTAAATAGGGACCTCCTTCTTGGTGAAAATGATAAAAAAATACTTCAGGATAAAATTAGATTAAATAGAAAAAAATATGATGGGGTAATGCAAATACGTATGACAAATTCAGTTCGAGTTGGTTTAATAAATCATTCTAAAAGACCAAGCTCAGGCGCCGTTATTCGTCCTAATGGAGATATTAAAATTGATGGTATGGCACCATTTGTTATAGGTAATATTCTTAAGGATGATTTTGAAACCATTTGGAAGAAGAAAATTAATATTTGTTGGCAAGATAGTCGTGTTATTGAGTTTATTAATAATTTTGATGATAATGATAGAAATTTTGATTATATAAATTATTCTGATGAGAATATAAAAATATGATATATACAGTACAAAAAAGTATGTATTTAGATTTTTGAATAATAATATTTGCTACTCACTTGATATGTTTTGAGTAATAAATATACATTATTTGATTCGTTTATACATTATATACATTGATTATAAAACTACATATATCCTAAGTATAATAATAGTTTATATAAAATTAATTAATAAGTTTTTGAACTAAGGACAGATTTTAGAATTCTAAATATAGTATATTTTTAGAATTCTCTTTGTTTCCTACGCTATATATAGTAGATTAACTTTTTTGAAGTATTTTATGTATAAATGGTATGTTATTGTCAATAAGTATTACCTATGATAAACTTGTTATAAGATATACTTTTATTTACTAGAAGGGAGGGGAAACTGTATGCTTACTTATAACTCAACAAGTTATGATATGTTATTAGGTAATATAAATGAAGGTTTGGTTGATAATGCAGCTTCCTGTATTTCTCAATGTACTGGTTGTATGTGTAGTTGTCGATGCTCATGTTCTGGTGGGATAATTTCAGAATTTGAATGGGAGGAAATCTAGTATGAGTGGTAGTATAGAAGCTTATGCTAAATTATTTGGAGAAACTGTTGAATGTGATGCTATTATGGCTAGATGTGCTTGTGTTGCGTGTAACTCTTGTACATGTGCATGTTCTTGCAGAAACACTCCAGAATGGGAAGAAATTGAGTGGTAGTAAAGTAATTAAGGGGTAACTGTATGTTAAATTTCTCTAGATATACTCATATGTATGAGTTGAATGATGCAGTAGCATTGTATCATTCATTGAGAATGGTACCAGTTTATCTAAATAAAGAAATCTATCAGGACTTACAGGCTTGGCTTGTAAGTCCTTTTTCTAAAAATTTAGAAAATGTACCATCCAAACTTAAAAATGAGGTTGATGAGTTAATTAAATTTAAAATATTAACCCAAGAAGATGATGAAGATAATAAAGTATTATCTTTTGTTAAATCTAAAATTCCTAAGCCAATGATAAATGTTTGTTATATGGTTTTAAGTGAACAATGTAATTTAGCCTGTAAGTATTGTTTTTTAGGAAATAATGATGAGGAGAAACGAAGTCATTTTGTTTTAGAAAATATGTCTAAAGAGGTGGCAGATCAGGCTATAGAATTTTTTATACAGCAAATTAAGTTATCTGGTGTAGACTATAATTATAATAAACCTATTATAATTTTTTATGGTGGAGAACCATTAATGAATTATGAAATATTAGTATATATTTCTAATAAAATTAATTCGTTAAGAGCTTTAGAACCCTGTCTCAAAAACACAGAATTATCAATGGTTACTAATGGAACGCTTCTAACTGATGAGCGTATTAGTAAATTAAAAGAATTAGGTGTATCAATAGGGATTTCTATTGATGGTTTTAATCAGGAGGCTAATAAAAACCGAGTAGATCTTGCAGGGAAAGATGTTTTTAATAAAATTTTAGATGCATTAGATAGATGTAAAAAGATTGGTGCAAATGCATCTTTATCTGTTACTTTAACTGAAGAAACAATTAATAATAAGGACGATATTCAAAATTTAATAGATACATATGGTATTAAATCTTTTGGATTTAATATTATGATGTCGAGTGAAAACTTTAAGCTTCCAGATTCTTATAATAAAAAGGCTTCTCAATTCATAATAGATCAATTTTTGAGATTTCGAGAAAAAGGTGTATATGAAGATCGGATAATGAGAAAATTAAAATCATTTACAAAAGGACAGATTTATTTTTCTGATTGTGCGGCAACAGCTGGTGGACAAATTGTAATTTCTCCTACAGGAAAAGTTGGCATTTGCCATGGATGCTTACATGATAAGCAATATTTTGTGACTGATATTTATGATGAGTTGTTTAATGCTTCCGAAAATGATAAATATTTAGAGTGGTCACAATTAACACCGGTAAATAAAGATGAATGTCAAGAGTGTCCAGCACTAGGTATTTGTGGAGGGGGCTGTCCAGTAAATGCAATGAATTTAAAAAAAGATAATACTATTCACGATATTGATGAAAGATTTTGTGTTCATGCAAAAATGACATTAGAATTTTTAATTAAGGATTTATATCGAATTATAAGAGAAGGATAATCTTATGGATGACAATATTGTTATCAAAGGTATAGAAACAAATAATTTAAAGAATATTGATATTAATTTAATTAAAAAGAAAATTAATTTGATTATTGGTCCATCTGGAAGTGGTAAATCCTCATTAGCTTATGATACTATTGCTGAAATTGGAAACTATGAGTTTATGACTATGTTTGCTGATGAGCTTAGTGAACCTTCGTATAAAGTTAGGTCATTTTTTAATATGACAGCTGCAGTTCCTTTAAAGCAAAATAATCATAACAATAATATGAGATCTACTATTGGTACATATTTTGGTCTTAATCGTAGTATAGGTTTAATGTATGCGATTGTACTGGATTTAGATGAGGAGCTATTTGTATTAAATAAAGAGCAAAATTTATGTGAATCTTGTCATGGAATCGGATTTATAAGACAACCTGACTATAATAAAATTATAAATTATAATATTCCTTTAAAAAATGTACCGTTTAAATGTTGGAATCGTTATAAGGATTTCTTTTCTCAAATAATTATGAAGTTCTGTGACGATTATTCTATCGATTTCAATAAGACATTTAGAGACTTATCTGATTATGAAAAAGATTTATTATTATATGGAATAAGTAAAAATAAGTATTCTATTAGATATAAGAAAAATTCTGCATTTTCTCGTAGGACAACATATTTTTATGGTGTTCTTACTGAGAAGCCAATGTTACCTAACTTTAACCTTGGAAAAGCATTTTATTCTGAAGTAGAGTGTTTAGATTGTAATGGCAAAAAGTATAATAAACAATTAGATAATTATTTATTAGAAGGATTATCTATTGGAGACTTTATGCTTACAGAGTTCTCTAAGTTAAAAATAATATTAGATAAGATTAGCATATTAAAATATGATATTGGATTATCCTTCAATTTTAGTAAGTTAAAGCTATTCGTTGATAAGGCAATTGAGTTAAATTTAGGTCATTTATCATTTCATAGAGCAATTCCTACTCTATCAGGGGGGGAGTTGCAACGACTAAGATTAGTTCAAGTATTTATTACGCAACTTTCTGATTTACTCATTGTATTAGATGAGCCTTTATCTGGTTTATCTGGTGAAGAAAAAAAATCTGTTTTTCAGAATATATTATCTTTAATCGATAAGCATAGTATAGTAATTGTTGATCATGGTAGATGGTTTTATGATGTTGCCGATAACATTATTGCCTTAGGACCTAAGGGAGGCAAATGTGGAGGAACGTTAATTGATTCCAGAGCGTTTATTACAGAACAAAATTATATTTCTACATTTTTCCCTCCAAAGGTAAAAAAAGAATGTAATATTCAATTAAATAGTAGTATATATAATTACAAAGGGGTAAATCTTTGTATAGCGATAGATTCTATGAATTTAATTCAAGGTCGCTCTGGAATAGGTAAGTCAACATTACTAAGAGAATATTTACCTCAATATTTTGAAAGTTATATTTATATAAATCAGAAGCCGTTACTAGGGAATAAAAACTCTACGGTTGCAACTGTGTTAGACATCTCTAATAGGATATCTGAACTATATGCAACTAAATATAAGAAAGATAAAAAATTTTTCTCAAATCTAACTGGTAATGATGGCATGTGCCCCAAATGTTCTGGTGCTGGCTATATAGAGTATGGAAATGAATTTCATCATATGATGAGGGTTGAGTGCAAAGAGTGTGGGGGTACAGGATTTAATAAAAATTTAAAGAAATATCTATTGAATGGGTTATCTGTTTTGGATGTTTGGAAATTAACTTTAGATGAAGCTATAACATTCTTCAAAGATATTGATCCAGTTATTTATCGTACATGTAAGTTGGCATCCAATATTTTACTAGGGCATTTAAAAATTGGGCAATTAACGGGAGACTTATCTGGTGGAGAAAATATTCGAATCAAAATATTGAAAGTACGGAATACATTATCTAAAGTAATAGGGATAGATGAGCCATTTAAAGGTCTTAGTAAAACTGAGATTGATGCTGTTGCAAAATATCTTGATGAACTTAGAGTAAAAGGTAAAACAATACTTGTTATAGATCATACTGAGCATATTGACACCTATTTTTCTCGAATTATAGAATTAACAAATAATAATTCTATTTTAGTCGGTAATATACGGTAACATTTATTCTTGTTATTTGTTTAGATCAAATTAAATAACACCCATTTTCTTGGACAGATATAATTAAGCTACTTTTTGGGAATGAGTTCGGTATTCTACCGGACTCATTCCTTTTAATTTGAGCTTAATGCGTTTTGTATTGTAATAATCAATATAATCCTTTAATTTGCTGATAAAATCTTCATAGGAAGCAAACTTTTCTAAATATAACAACTCTGACTTCAACAAGCCAAAGAAGTTTTCCATCACGCTATTATCCAAACAATTTTCTTTACGGGATATACTTTGAATAATAGCGTGATTTTTTAATGTTTCTTGATAAGTACTATGCTGGTACTGCCATCCTTGATCTGAATGTAAGATGCAGCCTTTGCTATTGGGTCTATTCTTAAAGGCTTTATCCAGCATAGATAACACCTGTGTTAATGCAGGTCGCTCTGATATTTCATAAGATACAATTTCACCATTATACATATCTAAGATTGGTGATAAATATACTTTACGCCCAAACAAGTGGAATTCAGTAATGTCTGTGGTCCATTTTTGATCAGGCTTTGTTGCAGTAAAGTTTCGCTTAATCATATTGGGAGCGATTTTTCCTTCACTACCTCTATATGAGCGGTATTTCTTTAGGCGAACTTTACATATTAAGTTTTCTTCCTTCATAATACGCATTACGACTTTATGGTTTATATGAATGCCTAATTTATGCAATGCTATTGTAATTCGGCGATACCCATAACGTCCTTTATTCATCGCCACAAGTGTGCGAATAGCTTCTCGTTCCTCTGCATATTTGTCTCCCTTTTTTATGCTAGCTAAGCGTGCATAATATGTACTACGACTAATGCCAAAGTACTCGAGCATAAACTGAAGGGGATATATTTTTCTTAATCTTTCGATGGCAATTGTTTGTGCTTTTTTTTTACTGCTCTATTGGGTTTAGCAATTTCACGCATTTCTTTCATAAAGTCATCGTAAAAAGACATTTCATATTTCAACCGAGCGATTTCAGCTTCTAGTTCTTTTATCCGTTCTTTGTCTGATTTAATACTTTGATCTTTTGTGGGTGGTATTAGTTTTTTCGGTTTCATAGATGGTCTACCTTTAGGTTTAGGTTGTAATCCTGAGATTCCTTCATCTAAGTATCTTTTTTGCCATGATGTGATTAGGCTAGGATTATCTAAATTAAAATGTTCTGCTACTTCCTTAAAGGATAACTTATTTTTCCATCTGGTTTCAATAACTTTACGTTTGAAGTCTGCTGAAAATACCTGTTTAACCATTTTTCTATTTATATTATGATTAATCTTAAATTTAAGTAACCACCCATTTACAGTACTTTCTGGAATCTCAAGTTCTTTAGCAATGCTAAAAGAATTCCATCCTTTTTCAGAAAGATAAATAGCCTTTTCTTTTACTTCTTTTGAATATTTTGACATAAAAAACTGCACCTCCAAAAATTGTGTCCAATTTTTGGGGTGCAGTTCATTTTTGAATTGATGTTGACAAACTGTTTTTATTGGGCATACAATAAATGCATCAAAAATATTTGATGTGAGGTTGTCTATGAAAAAATATGAAGATAATGCTAGGGTGTTTAAGGCTCTTTCCGATTCAAAAAGATTAAAAATACTAGATATGATCCATAACGAAGAAAAATGTGCCTGTGTACTACTTGAAAAACTTGATTTGACTCAGTCCGGATTATCTTATCATATGAGAATTTTAAGTGAAGCAGGTATAGTAAATTTCAGACAGGATGGAAAATGGACGCATTACAGTATTAATGAAAAAGGGATACAAGAAGCAAAAAAAATATTAGACGATTATCTATAAGTTTTTAGTCATCCAATGTAGGATGACTAAAAAAACAAATAACACATCAAAAATATTTAATATGTTAGGAGGTAATGTAATGATTGTGTTAATAGGTGAATTTATACAGAACCAAATTTTAGGAATGAAATGGCTTAACGATTTAATAGGGCATATATTAAATATTTTAGGTGTAAATTTAAGTTCCAGAGTTGGAGCGTCACTGCATTTTTTTATTTATGATGTAATAAAAATAGGTATTTTATTATGTACTTTAATTTTTATAATTTCGTATATTCAAAGTTATTTTCCACCTGAACGAAGCAAAAAAATATTATCAAAGTTTAAAGGTATATGGGGAAACATTATATCTGCACTATTAGGTACAGTTACACCATTTTGCTCCTGCTCATCGATTCCTCTTTTTATAGGATTTACATCAGCCGGACTTCCGTTAGGTGTTACATTTAGCTTTTTAATATCATCACCTATGGTTGATTTAGGTTCTTTAGTACTGCTTATGAGTATTTTCGGAGCTAAGGTTGCAATAGTGTATGTTTTATTAGGACTTTTAATTGCTGTTATTGGAGGAATTATAATTGAAAAACTCGGTCTTGAAAGTGAAGTGGAAGATTTTATATTAAATGCACCGAGAGGAATTCAAATTGAAGATGCAAAAATTGAGAAGAGAGAAAGATTGCTATTTGCGAAAAATGCAGTAGTAGAAACATTTAAAAAAGTGTTTCCATATATTTTAGTTGGAGTAGGAATTGGAGCGATTATTCATAATTGGATACCAGAAACGTTAATAGAAAAAATACTAGGAGGTAATAATCCGTTAGGTGTAGTTTTAGCAACATTAGTTGGTGTACCAATGTATGCTGATATTTTTGGAACTATACCAATTGCAGAAGCTTTACTTTCAAAAGGAGCGATGCTTGGAACGATTTTAGCTTTTATGATGGGAGTAACTACACTGAGTTTACCGTCAATGATTATGTTAAGAAAGGCAATAAAACCGAAACTTTTATATATTTTTATCGGCATAACAACGTTAGGAATTATAATAACAGGATATATTTTTAATTTATTACAAAATCTGTTTATTTAAGGAGGAAGAAAAATGTTATTTAAGAAAAAAGCCCGTTGTAACGGGGCATCGGAACAAGGGGAAAGTAAAATTGAAGAAAAAGGAATCTACGTTTTAGGTTCAGGATGTGCTAAATGCAATTCTTTAGAGGAAAATGTAAAAGAAGCTTTAGCCTGCCTAAATATTAAAGAAGAAGTAAAACACATAAGAGATTTCACACTTATTGCAGCCATGGGAGTAATGACAACACCTGCACTTGTGATTGATAATAAGGTTGTAAGTTATGGAAAAGTTTTAACTACGGATGAATGCGTTCAGCTTATCAAGAATTCAAGAGGATAATACTATGAAAATTAAGGTAGCCTTTGTGTGCGTGCACAATTCTTGCAGGAGTCAGATTGCTTAAGCTTTGGCGAAAAAGTACACTTATAAAAAAGCTGATTGGGGGTTAGCTGATCCATCAGGGAAACCAGATGAAGAATTTATAACCGTCATAAAAGAAATTGAAAGAAAGGTACTTGATTTAATCGAAGAAGTCAAGGAATGGGAAAATAATTGAAACAGCAAGATATAAGTTTCTTTGAAAAAAATCTAACATTATGGGTTTTAATTTGTATGGTTATTGGAGTCTTAATTGGTCGTTTTATTCCAATTGTTCCAAATGCTTTGGGGAAATTAGAGTTTTATAATGTATCAATACCAACAACAATACTACTTTGGATTATGATTTATCCTATGATGTTAAAGATTGACTTTAAGAGTATCAAAAATCCAAAGGGGCTTTTTATTACATGGTTTGTGAATTGGATAATAAAACCGTTTACTATGTATTTGATCTGCCTCCATTTTCTTGGACAGATATAATTAAGCTACTTTTTGGGAATGAGTTCGGTATTC
>ENA-OWND01002078-OWND01002078.1-metagenome-genome-assembly--contig:-NODE-2078-length-11172-cov-49.296483_pt1 | contig 11172 bp, 9 predicted proteins | sample MGYA00245342_ERZ651119 | MGnify/ENA primary metagenome ERZ651119 (study PRJEB26857, sample SAMEA4031756) | metagenome | biome: human; feature: oral; material: saliva | place: Philippines | collected 2014...
GGGTATTGAGACAATCATTAACTTCCACCTCGAGTACGATAAGGAAGCGTAAGTTCGGTAATAAGAGACGCCAGTAAGGTGTGTTAAAACATAGTAACAAAGGAACATTGTTCTCTGTAGTAATATATCTTTCTCATATAAACAGAAAGGCTTACAACAGAGAATAGTGTTCCTTTTGATATCATTGATGTCTTATAAATAGGTGTTGTCAGATTTTATGAACATGTTTGCCGAAAGCATTATACCATTATATAATAAGGAGGGAGTACAATATAGTAAGCCAGCTCGGCTAATGAAGACAAAGAGACCTATATATAAAAGGTAACATCCAAAATCTATGTAGATTGTGGCTGTTACCTTTTATTTACTCCGCTTGTTTATTCTTTCTTGTAAAAGTGAATGTTAGTCTTTAATCTCAGGATATTTTCTGAACCAACCATCCATACGGAGTCGGATGACACCGAAGAAGGCTTCAGAGAAGATACCACCGCTCATCTTACTTGTTCCCTCACGGCGATTAACGAAGATAACAGGTACTTCTTTAATCTTAAAACCAATCTTGAAAGCAGTATACTTCATCTCGATTTGGAAGGCATAGCCCTTGAAACGAATCATATCCAATGGGATTGTCTCAAGAACACGACGACGATAGCATACGAAGCCCGCAGTCGTATCATGAACATGGAAACCTGTTACAATACGAACATACTTGCTGGCAAAGTAACTCATCAATACACGTCCTATAGGCCAATTTACAACGTTTACTCCACTGACATAACGTGAACCAACTGCAACATCATAACCTTCGTCATGGGTTGCTGCATAAAGGCGAGGAAGGTCGTTAGGGTCGTGGCTAAAGTCTGCATCCATCTCAATGATGTATTCGTAGCCATGTTCTAAAGCCCACTTGAAGCCAGTGATATAGGCCGTACCTAATCCTAACTTTCCTGAACGTTCAATGATAAAGAGACGATCAGAGAATTCTGTCTTAATCAGGTTATGTACGATTTGTGCCGTTCCATCAGGACTTCCGTCATCAATAACCAAGATATTAAACTTTTTCTCCAATAGGAATACCGCTCGGATAATCTTCTCTATATTCTCCTTTTCGTTGTATGTCGGTATAATTACAATGCTATCGCTTGTCATAGATTTTTGTTTTTATAGGACAAATGTAGTATAAAAATATGATACTAACAAGTTTTTGTCTATTTTTATTGGTCTGGGTTCTCTATGAAGCCTTGGTATTCAGGAGTAAGAGCAGACATAACAGAATTGTAAGCTTCGTTCATAGTCTCCTTTTCATATTCGCTACCTTTCCCTTTAGGTGAAATAGGTTTATGAATGGTGAGACTCAGTCGGTGCCAAACAGGGAAATGCCAATCATTCGTACGGGGCATAACATCGAAGGAACCATTGATGGTGATAGGACAAACAGGTAATTGGAGTTCGTCTGCTAACATGAAGGCACCACGGCGGAACTTACCCATGTGTCCCGTAAAACTACGTGCCCCTTCTGGGAATACAACCACTGACATTCCTTCATGAAGTGTTTCACGTGCCGTATCGTAAGTCTTTTTAATTTTACTTGCACCACTCTTATCCACAAAAATATGATGTGCTTTCTCACACGCCAGGCCTACCAATGGTATCTTACGAAGAGACTTCTTCATCATCCATTTGAAATTACGACCAAGAAAACCATAGATAAGAAAGATATCGAACGCACCTTGATGATTGCTGACGAATACATAGCTCTGTTTAGGATTGAGGTGTTCACGTCCTTCAACCTTTACGGGGAGGAAGAGAATTCGAATAGTAAACCATGACCACCACTTCCCTGGGTAGTATCCCCAGAAATGTCCATTACCGAGTTGACAACCAATGGTTGTGGTTAATGCAGTAAAGATGGACGCAATGAAAAAGAGTGGAAAAGCAATGAATAGCATGTAAACCCTATATAGAAAGGTTATAACCAACATCACTATTGACGTTTGCTTTTTTTGTTGCGATACAGTATTGCTCATATATGTTTCCGTTTATTCTATTTCTTTATATGTAATGTTATAACAGTAATCTCATTAGGCATATTGATTCGGAAGGGGACAAGGCCACCTAATCCAGCCGTAACATTGAGAAAACGACCATCTTGTTCGTAGACTCCATAATCTTCATGCTGGCGTACACTCGTTGGCCGCCATCCAAAAAGTTGCATTTGTCCTCCGTGTGTATGTCCACAAAGTGTCAGTTGTGCTGTTGTCTTTGGAAGGATAGAACGCTTCCAAGCAGATGGATCATGCTGTAGCATAATTATAAACGAATTTGGCGCTATGCCTTGTGTTGCTTTCTTATAATCAGAATGGTTTGGGAAGGGAGGCTTACCGTCATTTTCTGTACCACAGATATAAATAGACTCTTTCTTAGGTGACGTGATACAAATGTTCTGATTGCGTAAGAGTGTCCAGCCTAAGACCTTCCTTTCTGCATTGACTAATCGTTCTTCTTGCGCTGCCTTCTCTCTTTTATCACCTTTTATATATTCCGTATAATCATGGTTCCCTAAGACGGAGACAGTCCCCTTCATGGATTGACGAATAAAGGACGACATCCTTTCAACCTCTTCTGGGCGTATATTCTGTAAATCACCAGTGAAACAAATGAGGTCAGGCTTTTGCTTTTCAATACTATCCATCTCTGCTTTTAGTATCTTACTGCGCCAACCATCGAAAGTTCCAAGGTGCAAGTCAGATACATGTACGACTCTATAGCCCTCAAACGACTTTGGTAAGTCTTTGAAATAAAGGTCTACATGCCTGATGCGTATATCTGATATTCCGTATGTGAGTCCATAAACAAATACTCCAAAGGCAAAGCAACCTAAAAGTACTCCTATATAATGTCCCCAATTTCGATTTGTACGAATAATATATTTACGAACTATCGAACCTAAGAATGATGTGAGTGCAAAGATAGCCTTAGGTCCGACAAACATACCGAGCAGGAACAGATAAGTGTTCAACCAAGTGAGGTTGTCTGGCGCAAAGTTCTGAATGGATGCCATTGCACAGGTATAGATTACCATCCCGATGCAGGGTAACCACCACAATAGACGTAGCCACCAAGATACGTGGTAACGCTTACGGAAATAGTGAATGTCAATATACAAGTCGGACAGCACTATTATCAATATAAGATATACAACGATTCGAGCTATCATTTCTTCAATAAAGAGGAGACAAGAAACTTTCTTAACAGCTCAACAGGCTGATTACGACGACGAGCATAGTCTTCTAATTGGTCTTCATCAATCTTCCCTACTTCAAAGTATCTACTTTGTGGGTGAGCAAACATAAAGCCAGATACACTGGCATGAGGTATCATCATACCACTTTCTGTTAGGCTAATCCCAATTCCTTTCATATCTAATAATTCATATAAAAGGAAGTTAACACTGGTATCAGGTATAGATGGGTAGCCTACAGCTGGTCTTATTCCTTGATATCTCTCAGCAAGGAGATCTTTTATTGTAAGCTGCTCATCTGCTGCATAACCCCAATATTTCTTGCGGACATCCTCATGAAACTTCTCTGTTGTAGCTTCAGCTAATCGGTCAGCAATGGTCTGGGATAGCATACGTTGATAGGGGTCATCCCCATTACTCTCTGTAAAAGCCGCATCAACAGAAGCTGCAAAGAGTCCTACAGTGTCTTTAATGCCCGATGCAGCAGGGCGTAGGAAATCTGAAAGACAGAGGTTGGGTTTTCCTGCAACTGCCTTCTGCTGACGCAACATGGGGATACGTGTTCCATTGACGATGATATCATCACCATCGCTATTAGCATCACACAATGCAAAGACGGCATGGGTGTGATACTTTTCTTCCATATCGTTTAGCAGGGCCTCAGCTTCCTTACGTAGTTCTTGTTGAGCCTCTTTAGCCTTACCATTCATCGACCAAGCATAGAAGAAGAAAGCCCAATTAATATATGGAACAATGTCACTGATGTTATAAGTTACAATCTTACTTTTATTATCAACTATTGCATCGTTCATTTTACTTTAATCCTTATTTCGGAAAGTAATCTTCTCACCACGAAGCGTGTCATCAAACTTTCCGTTATTTAATAGGTGTTGTCCGTTGCAGAAGGTGTGTAACACTCGCCATTGATAGGTGTGTCCTATCATCGGACTCCACTTACATTTACTCTGAATACAATCCTCGTCTACAGTCCAAGGTTGGTTAGGTGAAACGATGGTGATGTCGGCCTTATATCCTTTACGTAAGAAACCACGTTGGTCAACATGGAAGAGCCGAGCTGGTGCGTGTGACATCAAGTCAACCATCCGTTCTATTGTCAGAACACCTTTGTCAACCAATTCGAGCATTGTGACGAGTGAGAATTGTATCATTGGCATACCTGATGCTGCCTTAGCACAACCACCTTGTTTCTGTGTCAATAGATGTGGCGCATGGTCGGTACCAATAACTGTAATCCGCCCGTCTGTGAGTGCCTGACGAATAGCATCTCTATCAGCTACCGTCTTGACTGAAGGATTACATTTAATAAGTGCTTTCTTTGTAAGATAATCTTCATTCGAGAAAGCTATATGAGCAATAACAGCTTCCAAGGTTATCCTTCCCTCGTCTTCTGTTTGATTGGCTAATGAGAGCTCCTTTGCAGTAGTGATATGAGCTATATGGAGTTGGGTCTTATACTTTCGGGCTAATTCTACGGCTAATTGAGAGGATGCCCAGCACGCCTCAGCGCTTCTTATCTCCCAATGATGTGTAATATCTGGATCATTACCAAAGTGTTCCTTGGCAACTCTCATGTTCTCATTGATAATACCAGAATCCTCACAATGTGTCATCACTGGTAGATTCAATGCTGCTGCAGTACGGAATGTTTCTTCTAACGCTTCACGTCTATCAACAAGCATGTTTCCTGTTGAGGCTCCCATAAAGAGCTTTATTCCAGGGATAGTATGTATATCTAATTGAGGAAATAGCTTACTATTAGCATTCGTTGCACCAATAAAGAAGCTATAGTTCACATGACTTGTCCGGCTTGCACGCTCCCATTTATCTTGTAAAGCTTCCAGCGTTGTTGTTTGTGGATTGGTGTTTGGCATCTCAAAGTATGATGTGACACCACCATACGCAGCTGCACGACTCTCACTTTCAATATCTGCCTTCTCTGTTAGGCCGGGTTCACGAAAGTGGACATGGTCGTCAATAACGCCTGGTAGAACAAAGCACCCCGTGGCATTGACAATCTCGTCAAACATACCACGGGGTACCTCGTTACCTTCTATAATCTCTATGACACAATCGTCCTCTATGACGAGCGAACCTATAAAGCTTCGCCCTTCATTGACGATAGTTCCACCTTGAATGAGTTTCCTCATATATTATATTCTTTTTTGTTTGAGATTGTTTGTTAATTCATCCGAAAGTTGAAAGCATAAAACCTACTAAAGTAAGATAGAAAACATTACCTATTTTACTAATAATAGTTTTATTTTCATTTGCTGTCATTTTAACATTCCGTGTCAATATCCTATAATCCAGCCAGTTAAATACCCATGTGGGCTGACAGATATGACAGCAACTTTCGTTTTGAATAAATCCGTAGTCGCTCGTAGACTCTTTATCCTACCTTCGGAAACACTCCTATGGAATCTTATCCTACTCTTGTTAAGTCAGAGTCGTTACAGAAAAGATGGTGGGGTATGGTTGGCCCTTATTTTGAAATAGAGTCGCCTGCCATTTGTGCTGGTGTTGGAGGAGCAACTGCAGCATTAGGTGTTGTACCTGCTGCATCTGGTAGTCCTGCAGGATCAGCCATTCCGTTCATTTCCTTTTGAGCTTGTAAGAAATTAGCATAGAATGCTTTTATCTGCGGATTCTGCTTAAACGTGTCTGTAGCCTTAGACATGATATATTCAATCCATGAAGGTAATTGATTAATAGCATTGCTATACATATAATCATTCATCCATTGTGGATATGCGTCAGGTGTTGTCTCATAGCTGATGCGCGTAAGGAAACACCATGGTCCAAGGATATTATTAAAATTCTCTGTAATAAACTTTGTGAAAAGTTTGTCACCTTTGTCATATACGCCCAAAGCCTTCTTTGTAAGACGAACATTCACCGTCTCCTCATCTTGTCCATTCATAATGGCTGCACTTTCTTCATGGTCAATCTCGGCGTATTGGTTGCGTAGCTGTATAAACTTCGTCCAAAAATCATTAAGTTTATCATTCAGGGGCGTACCACTGACACGTTGCTGTGTATTATCCAGTTTAACCGTAATATCGCCTTTCTCTATTACAACAGGGAACTGAAGGTTGATGTCATCCATGAATATTTGTCCTATCTTGGTAGAGTCAACCGTTCCATGGAAAGCAAACTGACCATGAACCACGTCACATGAGTCCAAGTCAATGAGTGAATCGGCCTGATCAGTTTTCAGATACAACTTACGTCCATCCAGACTTGAAACGTTAGATGTACCTTGGATGTTGAATGAGTTGGCACATGACGTAAACGCTATCAGCGTTAGTAATGCATAGAGAATCTTATTCATAGATGATTAAACTGGTTCTGTTTCTTCTCAGACAAAATTACATTCTATAATCGAAGCCGAGAAACTTTTTTATTCAAATTAAAACAATCTGTGAGCTTTTAGCTTTTTTTAGGTATTTGTGCTGCTGCTTTCCCGCTTCAATTCGTAGCTGATACGATGAGTAGTATACATCTCAATAACAGCAGAAATGAGTAGGAGTATGACCCAATTATGATGGAAGATACTTACATAACTGCTGTATCCATCTAATGAGCCAGTGAAAATAGGGCGAAGGAAATGATAAGCGTCTTCTACCATAAAGATGCCAGCGAGGATAAATCCCCATCCTGCCAACGACATAATCTTGCGTAGACGACGAATAGCTAATACTGTACCTAAGTAACGTTGTCGTGACTGCATAAGTGCAAATAAGATTGCACCTACAAGCATTAGCCAGCAAGCAATAGGCTGGATTAAAAGGAAGGCATACAAGCCTGCCCCTGCAACCATTGTTATTCCTCCTAAGAGGTAAACGATAGATTCTACTTTAGTCAGTTGTTTCATTCTTACCAGTGTTTTCGGTTGGATGCTCATCATCGCTTAGAACGAAGATGTCTTCATTGTCAGCTTTCATAAAATAACGTTCACGAGCGACTCGTGCAATAGCTTTTGGATCAGTCTTTAGTTCCTTAAGTTGTTGCATGTCATGCTTATATTGAGAATCGTACTTTTGGATTTCTCTCTTCAAATCATCAATCTGATAGGCATACTCTATTCGTTTCATAAAACTGTTTTCATCCACGATACCAACAATGAGTACACCGAGAATGATAACAATATAAAACTTGAACCGATTGAAGAAACTAATGATATGTCCAGTAATCTTACTCACTTCTTTACATTCTTTTTTGCAAAAGTAAGGAAAAGATTGCATATCGGAGCATTAAAGATATATATTTTTAGCAAATTAACAATTTAATTCTTCTTACCTCCTTACTGTTTTCTTAACTTTTATTACCTTTGCATTGATAATCAGACTTTACTATTTTATGGATGAATATATTGTTTCGGCGCGAAAGTATCGCCCGTTGTCCTTTGATGCTGTCGTAGGGCAACAGGCGCTGACTACTACGCTGAAGAATGCTGTGAAGAGTGGTAAGCTGGCTCATGCTTATCTTTTTTGTGGTCCACGAGGTGTGGGTAAGACTACTTGTGCCCGTATCTTTGCGAAAGCTATTAATTGCGAACACCCTACGGCTGATGGTGAGGCTTGCAATGAGTGTGAAAGTTGCAAGGCTTTCAGCGAAGGACGCAGTTATAATATCTTCGAGTTAGATGCTGCCAGCAATAACTCTGTTGAGAATATCAAGGCATTGATGGACCAGACTCGTATCCCACCACAGGTAGGACGTTATAAGGTCTTTATCATTGACGAGGTTCACATGCTTTCTACAGCAGCCTTCAATGCGTTCCTCAAGACGCTGGAGGAACCGCCAGCACATGTCATCTTTATCCTTGCTACGACTGAGAAGCATAAGATTCTCCCAACGATCCTATCGCGTTGTCAGATTTATGACTTCGAACGAATGACGGTTCCAAATATTATCGACCATCTTAAGCGTGTTGCTGAGAAGGAGGATATACAGTATGAGGAAGAGGCTCTGAGCGTGATTGCGGAGAAAGCGGATGGCGGAATGCGTGATGCGCTCTCTATATTCGACCAAGCTGCAAGTTTCTCTCAGGGGAATATCACTTATCAAAAGGTGATAGAAGACCTGAATGTACTTGATACTGAAAATTATTTTAACATTGTCGACCTTGCCTTAGAGAATAAGGTAAGTGAGATAATGGTACTTTTAAATGCTGTCATCAATAAGGGATTTGACGGTGGGCACCTTGTGAACGGTCTGGCTTCTCATGTTCGTAACGTGTTGATGGCAAAGGATGCGCAGACTCTCCCGTTGCTTGAGGTGAGCGAACAGTTGAGAAATCGTTACCAGCAGCAGGCACAGAAGTGTCCTGTTAATTTCCTTTACACTGCATTGCAGATTATGAATCGATGTGATGTGGAGTATCGACAGAGTTCTAATAAGCGTTTGTTGGTTGAACTAACGCTTATCCAAGTGGCGCAGATTACGCAGAAGGAAGATGATATTCCTGCCTCGGGGCGTAGCCCTAAACGATTAAAATCCCTGTTCAAGAATCTTATTCTGAAGGCTCAACAGAAACCGACTCCGCAGGTGGTTGGGAGCCTGAAACATGATAATGACACTGTTCACAATGCTAATGTGGGTGAGACAGTGCCTGTTGAGGTTGTGTCTTCGTCTGAAAAGTCTGTTGCTGAGACTTCTGGCGAACGTCCTAATGTGAATGTAAATTCAGGTGTCCCGAATGCTGTTAATCTCAGTTCGTTGACGATGTCATTCGATAATCTGCTCAAAGCCGATAAGAAGAAAAAGCAAGAAGAGGAGCTTGAAGTAACCAATAAGGATGAGAATGAGCGGTTTACACAGCAAGAGTTGGTTGTGAGTTGGCGGGCTATGTGTTCACGAATGCCTGAGCGTATGCAGGCTTTGGCACAGCGTATGAAGAATATTACACCTACTGTCACAGAGTATCCAACAATCTTGGTACTTGCAGAAAACAATATTCAGCTCAACGAAATGCTAACTATTAAATCGCGCATCCGTGCTACATTGGCAAAAGAACTGCACAACGGACAGATTGAAGTAGATATTCGTCTTGCTAAGTTTGAAGAAATCAAGCCAATGCTTACGCCTCGTGAGTCTCTGAATAAACTGTTGGAGACAAATCATCCTGTAAAGGAACTTATTGATGCGTTGGACTTGTATTTGGATTAAGAAAATCCACCTTTGGTGTTGTCACGGCTAATATCGTCCCATAAGTAGTGTACAGGTAGCTGATATTTAGTGCTCTAATAGTTGGGTTTTAGGTGTTTTAGTGAACCTTGCTACTTGTTTTTAACTATTGTCCGAAGGCTTCGGACAAGTTGTCCGGACGCCCCGTACAAGTTGTCCGGAGGCTCCGGACAGTTAGTGAGAAGGCTTAGTATCAGTCTTATTTGGGGTTGAGAAACTTGCTTCTTTAGGTGTTTTACAGTGTTATTATTATCAATAACAGACCGTAATGAGGGTGTACTATTCAAGTCTTAACGGAACGCAATATATGAACAAAATCTTTTCAGTTAGTGTGTACGTACATTATTGTAAAAGTTAAAATAGCGTAATGGTAGTTCTATTCGGCATTATTTCAGTATTTTTGTACGTTATTTAGGCAATGAGAAATAAGAGCATTATATTCCTATTATCCTTTGTTGTTGTTTTTGCAATGGCAAGTGTCAACATGCCTGTGCCTCAAGGTAAGAAAACCAAGAAGGCTAAGGCAAACGCTGTTGTGGTTGATACATTACTGAAAGGACAAGGTTCAAAGGATAGTAAGGCGGTTGATAAGAATATTCCAGATACCACGAAGATGGATTCTCTTCAGTTGGCTATCTATCATCATAATAAGGCTATAGACGATTCTATTCGTGCTGATAGTGTGATGCGTGCACGTTCGAATGGAATTGACGCACCTGTTAAGTATTCAGCAGAAGACTCTATTGTGTATGATGCTGCGTCGGGTACTGCCTATCTCTATGGTAATTCGAAGGTTGATTATGAGAATATGAAGCTTGCGAGTGACAAGGTTCACATGAATCTTGATAATAGTACAGTACGTGCGACAGGTACTGCCGACTCTACTGCAGAGGGTGGTATTAAAGGAAAGCCAGTATTTACGATGGGTAAAGACGAGTATCAGAGTGATACAATGGCTTTTAATTTCAAGTCGAAAAAAGGCTTGATAAAAGGAATATATACCGAGCAACAAGATGGATTCTTGAGTGGAGAAGTGGGGAAACGTGACTCTACTGGGGCTGTCTTCTTGCAGCATGGCCGTTATACTACCTGTGATAAGCCCCATCCTGACTTCTATATCGCCCTTTCTCGTGCAAAGGTTCGTCCGGGCAAGGATGTTGTCTTCGGACCGGCTTATCTTGTAGTGGCCGATGTCCCTCTGCCTTTGGCTATCCCATACGGCTTCTTCCCATTCTCAAAGAAGTATTCGAGCGGTTTCATCATGCCAAGTTATGGTGATGAAAGCGACCGTGGTTTCTATCTTCGTGATGGTGGTTACTACTTTGCTATTAGTGATAAATGGGACTTAAAACTCATTGGAGAGATTTATACTAAGGGTTCATGGGGTGTGTCTGCGGCCAGCAACTACCGTAAGCGGTATAGATATTCAGGATCATTCCTCTTTAGTTATCAGGATTCAAAGACTGGTGATAAGGGATTACCAGACTTTGCTGAGCAGGAGAGCTTTAAGATTCAGTGGAATCATCGCCAAGACCCAAAGGCTAATCCTTATAGTTCTTTGGCGGCAAGTGTAAACTTTGCGACATCAAGCTATGAACGTAACAACCTCAATAGTTTGTATAATCCGCAGACACTCACGCAGTCTACGAGAACTTCTTCCGTGAGTTGGAGCACAGGTTTCTCAAGTATTGGACTCTCTTTGAGTGCTACTACGAACCTTG
>ENA-OWND01002086-OWND01002086.1-metagenome-genome-assembly--contig:-NODE-2086-length-11127-cov-64.724801_pt1 | contig 11127 bp, 15 predicted proteins | sample MGYA00245342_ERZ651119 | MGnify/ENA primary metagenome ERZ651119 (study PRJEB26857, sample SAMEA4031756) | metagenome | biome: human; feature: oral; material: saliva | place: Philippines | collected 2014...
TAAGTGCAAACACCGTTCCTAATGTAGCTCCTATGGCTGGTATTCTTGAATAAAAATTGCTCATTGTTTTATGAATTTGCGATGATACTCATATAGTTTGCATTACATCTGCATTGTGCTCATCACAAAAGTACAAATAATCTGGGGCGTTCTCAACTTTTTAATTACATTTCTTACTTTACAAGTTACCCAAGCTCTCTTCTGATAGGTCTCCTACACGCTCCAAGAATGAGCTGTAGAGACTTATGACGGAACCTACACGTAGGGTTGGCACCTGACTCTCAGCTGTGATGTAATGTGTCTCAGCCGTTTCAGCCGCCTGCTTACGCCCCATGTAATTAATGAGCTCCGTCTCATTGCTGACACGTGGCAGCGCATGCTGGCGTGCAGGTTTTGAGAACATACCTAATGATGCACGGAAAGCCTCACCCGCAAGTTTATCATGACCATATGCCAAGTCTGGTGTCATACGCTGCATCTCATGGTCAGCACCAGAGTGGTAAGAGAACACCTGCTCAGAGCGTGCGAGGGTCTGTAAGCCATCAGAACAACAACTTTCAACAACATTGCAACAAGCCCGACACCCAGAAACCAGCCTATACCGCTCTTTCTCATAACATATTATTGTTGTATTGATAGCCCCTTCAAATTACTCCTTTTCAAACCGCTCCTTGAACTCTTCCTTACTCATCATATAGGTGAGGTATAGTTCTACTGCTCTCTTGTAATAGGCTGGTCTACTGAATGCATACTCGTATTCCTTGTCATCATAAACATCTTTGAATTCTTGTAAATCATAGTCATAGTCTAACACTGGGACAGGATTGTCTTTAGAACCGTATCGAGGAGAGTTTAGTTCGTACTTGTTTATACGAGCTTTGATGGTCTTACGGTAACGTATATCATTTACAACTATCTCGCCTTGCCTAACTGTCTCCCGACTCTCTGGCTCGATGACGAAAATGCAGAAGTGTTTCTTATAAGTGCTATCATAAAAAAGAAGACTATCAGTTCTAATCCTTTCTGTTGAGTTCATTAGGACACCTGTCATTATACTCCCTGCTCTATAAGTAACATCCTGTATTCCTTCAGGATAATGAAATGTAACATACTCCGACTCGTCAATATACTGCTGTGCGTATTTCTCCCCATCATTCCGTGTGCAGGTGTAAATCAGATTACCAATTGCCAACAACATTGCAACAAGCCCGACACCTACAAACCAGCCTATACCGCTCTTTCTCATAACGTATTACCGTTGTATTGATAGCCCCTTCAAATTACTCCTTTTCAAACCGTTCCTTGAATTCTTCCTTACTCATCATATAAGTGAGATATAGTTCTACTGCTCTCTTGTAATAGGCAGGTCTGCTGAACGCATACTTAAATTGTTCCCCATAATAAGCATCTCTGAATTTTTGTAAATTATAATCAAAGTCTAACACTGGGACTGGGTTGGCTTTAGAACCATATCGAGGAGAGTTTAGTTCGTATTTGTTTATACAAGCTTTGATAGTCTTACGGTAACTTATATCATCCTCTACAACTGAACTTTGTCTACCCATATTCCGACGCTCTGGCTCGATAACGAATACACAGAAGTATTTCTTATAAATGCTATCATAAAAAAGAATACTATCAGTTCTAATTCTTTTTGTTGAGTTCATTAGAACACCTGTCATTATACTCCCAGCTCTATAAGTAACATCCTTTATCCCTTCTGGAATATGCAATGTAACATACTCCGACTCGTCAATATACTGCTGTGCATACTTTTCCCCATTATTCCGTGTGCAGGTGTAAATTAGATTTCCAGCTACCAACAACATTGCAACAAGACCGACACCCAGAAACCAGCCTATACCGCTCTTTCTCATAACATATTATCGTTGTATTGATATGCCCACCAAATTACTCCTTTTCAAACCGTTCCTTGAACTCTTCCTTACTCATCATATAGGTGAGATATAGTTCTACTGCTCTCTTGTAATAGGCAGGTCTGCCGAACGCATATTCGTATTCCTTGTCATCATAAGCACTTCTTAATCGTTGCAAATTATAATCAAAGTCTAACACAGGGACTGGGTTTTCTTTAGAACCGTATCGAGGAGAGTTTAGTTCGTACTTGTTTATTCGAGCCCTGATAGTCTTACGGTAGTCTATATCATTTACAACTATCATACCTTGCCTAACGGTCTCCCGACGCTCTGGCTCGATAACGAATACACAGAAATATTTCTTATAAGTGCTATCATAAAAACGAATACTATCAGTTCTAATTCTTTCTGTTGAGTTCATTAGGACACCTGTCATTATACTCCCAGCTCTATAAGTAACATCCTTTATCCCTTCTGGAATATGCAATGTAACATACTCCGACTCGTCAATATACTGCTGTGCATACTTTTCCCCATTATTCCGTGTACATGTGTAAATCAGATTACCAATTGCCAACAATATTGCAACAAGCCCGACACCTATAAACCAACCTATACCGCTCTTTCTCATAACGTATTACCGTTGTATTGATAGCCCCTTCAAATTACTCCTTTTCAAACCGTTCCTTGAATTCTTCCTTACTCATCATATAAGTGAGATATAGTTCCACAGCTCTCTTGTAATAGGCAGGTCTGCTGAACGCATACTCGTATTCCTTGTCATCATAAGCATCTCTGAATTCTTGTAAATCATAGTCATAGTCTAACACAGGGACTGGGTTGGCTTTAGAACCGTATCGAGGAGAGTTTAGTTCGTATTTGTTTATACGAGCTTTGATGGTCTTACGATAACGTATATCCTTTACAACTATCTCGCCTTGCCTAAATGTCTCCCGACTCTCTGGCTCGATAACGAATACACAGAAATATTTCTTATAGTATTTATCATAAAAAGCCAGACTATCAGTTCTAATTCTTTCTGTTGAGTTCATTAGGACACCTGTCATAATACTCTCAGGTTCATAGTCAACATCCATCTTCCCTTCTGGAATATGCAATGTAACATACTCTGACTCGTCAATATACTGCTGTGCGTATTTCTCCCCATTATTCCGTGTACAAGTGTAAATTAGATTTCCAATTGCCAACAACATTGCAACAAGTCCAACACCTATAAACCAGCCCATATTAATCTTTTTCATATATATTATCCTCGTATTGATACTACATTAATAGAGTTTGATTTATCATCTATATCTGCAAAGTTATTTTTTCTTGAAGCTTCATTTTTATAATCATCGATATTATTATCAGCCACAATTCCAATTCCCACATTTACCGCAGCCCCTCCAAGTCCAGCAGCAAATCCCTTTAATTGACTTGGGTTTATCTGCTTAGAGTGTATCGCAGCTCGTATTGCTCCTTCCAATTGGGCATCCAATTTTTTTTCAACACTGCATATCCATATTGGGCATATCCACCTGCAGTCTTGGCACCTGTCATTATTAATGAAGCCGTACTCTTAACTTCTTTGGTGACAACCATACCAGCGATGTAGGTAACAGCGCCAACACCTATATTACGTATTGTTGGTGAATATTCCTCTGATATGTTCCAACTAAAGTATGAAGGCACAGCCAAAACTGCTGCAGCACCGAGCGTAAACTTTGCAATAAGGCTAACTACCAGTGGTGTTGCCACAGTAAGTGCAAACACCGTTCCTAATGTAGCTCCTATGGCTGGTATTCTTGAATAAAAGTTGCTCATTGTTTTATGAATTTGCGATGATACCCATATAGTTTACATTACATCTGCATTGTTCTCATCACAAAAGTACAAATAATCTGGGGCGTTCTCAACTTTTTAATCACATTTCTGACTTTACAAGCAACTTGTCAACTCGTAAACCAGTCAACTCATAAACCAGTCCACTCGTTAACCAGCTCAATCCTTTAGTCCCAAGCGCTTCATGTCTTCTCCATAAAGACGGTTAAACTCTTTTGAAGACAATTCATGTGCAAGATAAAGTTCAACAAACTTCTTGTTAACACTGGGCTTGATGGTAATAAAATCATCCATACCACCTAATTTCTCATGACCAGAGAGTGATCTCTTAAAGAAGATGGGAACAGGATTATCCCTTGTGCCATAGGTTGAATCCTGCCATTGCTGACGGTTGACATAGGCTGAGAAACTTTTAATCCTGTAAAGAAAAGTTAGTCTCTGATCTTCTAAGTCTTCATACCAAAGCTTCTCTCCATGACCTCTTGGAACAGTATTATAACCGCCTATAAAAGTAACAACTCCTAAATATTTCTTATGTTCAGGAGAATAGAAAGAATACATATTATAAGTTGCCATTCGTGATTGTGCTACTCCCATAAACCATCCGCTGGTAGTGAAGACGTCGTCGTCGGTATCTATTTCACGGTGATTTATAGGTATTTTTACTACTATTGTGTCCGAATTCTTTATATACGTATCTGCGTAAGGGATAGCGTCTTTATTTCCACCAAGCGTAAACCTCGTTATAATAAAGATAAGTAGTGGTGCACCTACAAGAGATGCAAAAACTGTTCCTGCTGTTGAGAATATTTTAAATCCTCCTATTGAAAATTTATTTGCCATTGATATTATGAATTTGCGATGATGCCCATATAGTTTGCATTACCTACTGTGTCATTGTCGTCGGAATCATTTAACTCCTTCATTATTTCTTTAGTCTTTTCTTCTATCTTATTTTCTACCCAATTTGACCCTTCATCTACCGCATAACCAACTGCAGCTCCTGCAAGACCTAACCCCAAAGACTTTCCAAAATTCTTAAAGCCATCTTTCCATGCACCTGTTTTAGCGGCTTTTACTGCAGCAGTTTTCCCTCCCTGAGTGCTTGCTGCTTCAGCAAGAATATCCTGTTGTTCGAGTGCTGCTTGAATTGATTTATGCATTAGTTCCTCAGAAGATTCTTTACACATCTGTTCTACTAATTCTGCAGAAGCAATAGAAGTCGCACTTGCACCATTTGAGGTACGCGTAGCTACTTGAGACCCCCAAGTAGCAGCTTCCGCACTTGCATCGGCAGCTTGTGTTCCATAAGCTAAAGACTCCCAACCTTTCATCTTTGCCTCTCCTGTTTTTGATGCTACCTGTGCATCTATCCTTGCAGCCTCACCCACTCCTGCCTTATTTGCTTTTACACTTGTAGTGATACTACTTTCAACAACAGACTCTCCAGTTCCTACACCAGTAGTCGTACCAGTATTTTTTAAATTTCCCATAGGGTCAGACTTTTGGTTGGATTTGTCCGTCTCACTAAAGTCAAAACTTCCAAAGTTTAGTGCACCAGTGTAGAAGCCTACTGAGAGGGCTAAAGCAAAAGGATTGGCTCCTCCTGTAAGACCACCTATAGCACCTTGAATGAATTTACTTTTCAGCTGAACATATATTTCTGTTGCATTCATTGCTGTAATATATAATGCAGCTTTTTTAGCTTGTTCAGGATTAACAATGATATCAATTCTTCCTCCTGTTGTACAGAACATATAGGATCTATTCAGCAGGGCGTTTTTTTTCTCTATAAAAACATCATTATGAAATCGACTCCAAGATGATTCCAGTGTGTTGTCACAATCGTGGGCAACCCCTTTTATCCCTCTATAGCCTGCATAACCGGCTGCTAAAGTTCCAACAGCTATTGCTGCACCCACCATCCAACCTTCGATAGCTACAACAGATAGTAAGGCTGCACCAACACCACCAGTTGCTACAACAGCAGCGACTATTAAAGCTCCAACTGCAACACCAGCAAGAAATGTTAACAGACCTCCCCATTTCTTACTTTGCAAGCAACTTGTCAACTCGTAAACCAGCTCAATCCTTTAGACCCAGACGTTTCATATCCGCCCCATAGAGTCTATCGAACTCCTCGGGTTCCAATCCGTGTGCAAGGTAAAGCTCAACGAACTTCTTATACACAGAGGGTTTAATATAAATGTAATCTTCTACACCTCCAGCACATTCAAACCCAGACAAAGCACGCTTAAAGAATATGGGCATAGGGTTGTCTTTTGTCCCATAAGTAGGATCCTGCCACTGTGTTTTATTAATGTATGCAGAAATCGTTTTTGAATCGTAAATTATACTTAACCGTTGTTTTTCTAAATCCTCTTTCCATGCGTTTTCTCCCGTTCCTCTTTGTGCCACATTATACCCTCCTATAAATGAAATAACTGCTAAATGTCTTTTATATTCAGGGGAGTAAAAACAGATCTGTTTATAAGTTGATTTTTGCGAATGTGCCATTCCTGCAAACCAAGCACGCGAAGTGAATGTCTTGTTTACAGGCGTTATCACAGCAAGTTCTGGAATAGTAACCACTATAGTATCTGAATTACGAATATACGTATCTGCGTACGGTACAGCAGCCTTGTTGCCACCGAGCGTAAACTTTGCAATAAGGCTAACTACCAGTGGTGTTGCCACAGTAAGTGCAAACACCGTTCCTAATGTAGCTCCTATGGCTGGTATTCTTGAATAAAAGTTGCTCATTGTTTTATGAATTTGATATTATGCCTATGACACAAGAAGAATCATCAAGTTTCAAGGAACTGCCGGTGCGACTGGTAAGGCTCTTGCAGTTGTTGCCTTGACCACCGCCACCACCAGTTGTTCCGTTAAACAAGCTACCCATAACGTAAGGACGTGCTGGGTCACCATGGCGGAAGCCGAGGAGAACTTGGTCACCTACCTCTGGGATAAATACAAAACCGCGGTTGCTTTTTACGTCACTACTACTACCACCATCAGGTGTCATCACACGCACCCAACTTGTCTGCATTCCATCTGTCTGCCAGTTCATACGTACACGCACACGGCCCTTACCCTCTGGGTCAGCATTACTAAGCACAGTTGCCATCTGTGTTTCAGCTAATGGCATACGTACCTTTGGACAAGTTTACAGATAAAGCAGAACGTAGTATTATATTGGAGCTATCGGACAAATATCTGCAATATGTTCAACAGGGATTTTAGTAAAATCAAATACTCCTAAGACTTTATATTGTCCAGTATGTTGAAAACTAATACAATTAGGTGAACCTAAGGCACAAGTTCCAACACTATCATCAAGTAAAGGGTAGCATGTACCATTGATGCTCACTCCATCATAGTATTTCTCCCATTTGACTATAGCAGGAGTGCAGGGACAGTTGTTGTGTAAACTGCACGTCCCAAAATTAGGGAAGAAGGTGTTTCCTAATGTATTTGTTGTAGCAGTGCGATTACCATTCATCGTAACGCCTGTATTATCATTTACTTGTAATTGGCCTACAGACTTTCCATACTTGCAGATTGCTTTTGCTCCTTTGACAATATATTCTCCCATATTACTTTTCTATTATGTTTATATCCACCATCTTACGGTAGTAGCCTTCGTTAGACATCTCTACTCCAAATTCCAAATGAATATCTTTAGGGATATCATGATTTGTTTTTTCTACTTCAAGAATCCCCTTCCCCTCAAGAAAATATGGATTACTTCCAGACAACTGTGCTTTTAAGTTCCAAGTACTGGGATTAGAATATGTAGAGGTTCTTTTAAGCTTCCATTGTAGTGGCGTATTTGGATTAGGAAAATTTGGTGTCATGAGATAATCTTGATCATCCTTAAAAAGCATAAGTTGCAGGAATATACGTTGCATAATTGCTTTAAGGAATGTTCTCTCATCTTTCATCCATAGAGAGCTACTCTCTATATATTCTTTCACGTATTTTGATTCTTCTCCTGAACAAGCGATTTTACTATATTTATTCCATTGCGCTTTTGTCTCCTTAAAGTTTAACAGCTCATACCCATAATCATTCTCCTGAAAAGATAAAGGATAAACAGATTGCCCTAAGTCAAATGCAACTTTACATGCAGCGTCTAAGGGTTTATTATTCCATAAAATATCTTTTGAACCGAGAAAAACAACTTTCAGAGGTGCATTTTCAAATTTCTCAAAATGTACACCATCAACACATGTGAGTGTAGAGGTATGTCCGTCTGGAAAGATTATGGATGAAATATACTTAAAGCGCATGTTACACATTTCTATTCAAAATACTTACCAACAATCAATATGTCTAACACTGAGTATATTATTCACCTATAAAATAAGGAGGTCTATCCGCACGCTGGTAATTCATATAGATAATTTCTGCATCATCAGAACCTATCGTATTCTTATCTATTTCTATTTTCGTTTGTTTGATAAGGTATTCCTTACCATCTACATGTAGACTAATGGAAACGCCCTTATTGTATTTATCAATATTCACCTCTAATCTTCCTTTTGCTCCACTATTTTTGAAAGCCTCAGGGAAGATTTGCATAACTTCATCCTCATTTAGATAAAAATAGCCGGAATATTCATAGCCGCCGTTTGTCCACGAAAGAACGAAGTATCGTAATGCAGCAGGGTTCTTAAAATAGATTTGTGGATTATAGGTCGTAGTAGCACATCGTTCGCTGTTAGCAAAACGATAAAGTGAATATCCCTGCTTTGAGTTCTTATCTTCAAAATTAACTTTTATATCATAATTATACCGCTTTCGATATCTATCCCAAAGCCCATGGTTAGGTCCATACTTTTCATAAGCCTTCACCCAGTCTTCGTCCTTATCGGCGAACAGGGTATCTATAAAGCTATCAAGGTTTTTATAGTCCCAATATGCATCTGGAACAAAATCTTTCAATGACAGCAAGGTATCTTTACCTTCATAGCTACATAACTCTATGTCTCTTTCCTCACTCTCTAAAAATATAATGATACGTCCGCCGGGAATCAGTCCAACATTTACTTTATCATAGGTTATCTTTTCTCCTTTTTCATTGATATAACCCTCTTCAAATAAATCCTTAATTTTTTCAACAGGAAAGTCAACTTCTGCTTTATAAAATTTTCTATCAACATTAGAGAACCACAGTATATCCAAGCCAGTTGGCAGAGGATATTTACCATCATCATTGAGCCCATAGGTGTCTCCAGGCATTGCTAAACCTGCATTTTCTACAGCAGAAGAAGGTACTGCTAATGCACTATTATTTCCATAGCGCATATAGGCTGCATGGATTTCAACGGGATATAAAATTGGAGCGCTGGATGTAGGAGACCATGCGTATTTCTTTGTTATAATCATATTGCTACAAGATATATTAAATAAACTTAGTGCTATTAAAACAAGGACTGTTGCTATTTGGATTCTATTTTTTTCCATTATCATCTATTATTATGCGGTTATTATTTTTAGCAGGACCATGTGCTATTCCTCCTACAGCAGATAGATGCAAATAGCTGTGTCTGATAGATTTCACTAATGCATAATCCTTACTCCCTTTTTTAAAAAGAGGTTTAATCGTGGTATGAGGTGATGTAGTGAACCCATATAGGGGGACTGTACGTATAGACTCTAATCGTTTCTTAATGGGTTGTAACGCAGGAGGAATACTTTTCCACTTAAGAAAATGATTGTTGAATACTTCTTTCTTATATCCATACATTATATGTAGTGGTATACGGCTATATTCATTGCTGATAGTTCTCGTCTGCTCTGTTTTATTTAAGAACCAGCCTTCATCAATTAGTTGATCTAACGACTTACAGCCACTATAGATATAAAAGACTCCTCTTTTACCAAGTAACCTATAAAGTATTAGATCTTCTTTTTCAGTTCTACAATAACTTCCACCAATATCTGAATGTGCACCAGGTAGGATAATCTCTTCCCGGGTTTTATTGGCAGTATTTATACGCGTCAAAGCAAAATTCTTGCGATATTCGTCACCTGCAACGAGTTGAACAACCTTTTGTGGTCGTGGGACTTGTAACGCTAAATCCTGTACGTCATCCTTGAAATTATATCCATAGGAGGAAACTGTATCGAAAAGTCCAAGGAAGCATGGAATTATATTTTTTACATATAGACCCTTCCCCCTAAAGTGTTTTCTAAGGCATACGTTAAAAGATAAACGGATTCTATCAAAACCCTCCACACAATCCCCATGCGGGTTATCTATACAGCTAATAAACCTTCTTGCCGCAGCTGCTCCACGGCTAAAACCAAAGACATCTAAGTACAAGGAATCTATAGTAGCTCCTGTTTTATTTATTGATTTTAGTATCTCACAGATTTTACTTGTTACAAGCTTACACCCCCTTTCAACTTTTCCATTGATTCCGTATTCTCCTGTACCATTAGCTGCAGATAGAATGTCATCTAAGCCTCCGGAATCTGTCTCTTTTTCGCGTGGAGCTGTAGCGATACCTTCTATATAAACTTTACCATAAAATCTGCCGTTTTTCCAATCTTTAATATAGTAATCTGATAAAATAGCTACATTTGAGAAGTCACTCTTATAACTATCTGATATCCCTACTCTCCACCTACTTGGGCTATACCATGGGTATTTATTATTTCGATATTCCCTAATATTCAGTTTATTATTAGATGTACCATCAAAGAATACTCCCAAATGAATATTAACGACCTTTGAGGGGATGCTTTTTTTCTTGTCTTTAGGCTGGTTTTGTACTTTAGACATAATCTTATTTCTTTGCTATATTGACAATTGTATTGCTTGTTATATCTGTTTTACCATCAGTATGCATAGTGGTCTCTCCACCATTTCGGTGAGTGATATCACCACCAATATCACTTGTAAGGTCTTTTGAAATTTTCATATCTAAGTTTCCTTCCATAAGTACGGATGTATCACCAGAAATAATCTCATTTTTGTTTTTTTCAATATTTTGCTGCAGTTCTCCCATAACATAATTAGTATAATTTCCGTCTACAGAAGAAGAATAATCCTTACCAGCAGTTATAGTCACATTCTCTTTAGCTTTTATATTTATATTTTTGGAAGTTAAATTAATTTCTTCTATTGCCGAAATGTTTATTGTTCTATTGGCTGAATTCAGGCAAATACGATTACCAGCAACATCTTTGATAATAATACTCCAATCACCATTTACGTTATCATTGAATGATAGTGTATGCCCACTTCTGGTTATTAGACTTTTCTTGTGATTATCTTCAAGACCACCCCTACCAGTTGTTCCATTAAACAGGCTACCCATAACGTAAGGTCTTGCTGGGTCACCATGGCGGAAACCGAGGAGGACTTGGTCGCCTACCTCTGGGATGAAAA
>ENA-OWND01002087-OWND01002087.1-metagenome-genome-assembly--contig:-NODE-2087-length-11125-cov-5.419512_pt1 | contig 11125 bp, 24 predicted proteins | sample MGYA00245342_ERZ651119 | MGnify/ENA primary metagenome ERZ651119 (study PRJEB26857, sample SAMEA4031756) | metagenome | biome: human; feature: oral; material: saliva | place: Philippines | collected 2014...
TTACTGAAGATCTTGAAGTGGATATGTCTGCTATTCCAAAAGAAAAAGAAAAGGTCGTTGGGTACTTCGCCTTTATGCGATTAGCTAACGGATTTGAAAAAACTGTGTTTTGGACAAAAGAACGAGTCCAGGCGCACGGAAAGAAATACAGTCAATCATTCTCAAGCAAATACAGCCCTTGGCAATCTGATTTTGATGCTATGGCTCGTAAAACAGTATTGAAGCACATGCTCTCAACCTATGCCCCTCTCTCAACTGAATTACAAGATGCTATTGTGGCAGATAACGAAGACAGCACAATTTCCAACAAGAAAGAAATGAAAGATGTGACTCAAGACCATGCTGCTGAAACATTGGACGGCATCCTTGGAGCTCCTGACAAGTCCGTAGAGGACGAAAACGTGGTAGATGGAGAATTTACCGAAGAATCCCCAACACCCCCAAAAGCGGCCAAAAAAACGGCAAATCCTGACAAGGTAGCGCCTAAGGTAGCGCCTAAGGTAGCGCCTAACGAATATCCAGCAGATGAAATTCCAAATTTTGACGAAGAAACGGGCGAAGTTTTGGAAGAGTTCAGCTTCTTTGAAGGAAACACGACCAACATTAAGGAGTAGCCCATGGAAGAACTAACACAAGAAAATTACTACCAGGACACAAACTGGTTAACCAATTCACGGTTCAAACGCTATCAGCAATGCCAAGCGAAAGCCTTTGCCATCGATAGTGGCCAATGGGTAGAAGAGAGGGACGAGACCCCTCTTCTACTCGGTAACTACGTTCATAGCTTTTTTGAAAGTCCTGAAGCACACCAGCAATTCATGGCTGAGAATGGCGATAAGCTACTTGCCAAGACTGGCAAAAATAAAGGAAACCTTAAGTCAGACTTTGTGATTGGCGACAAGATGATTGAGAGTCTGAAAGAGGATGAAGGCTTCAACCGCTTGTATCACGGTTATTCATCGGACGACGTTCAAAAAGAATTGATTGTCTATGGCGAAATTGAAGGCGTGCCAGTTAAAGGTAAACTGGATAGTGTAAATCTAAGCCGTGGCTACTTCGTGGATCTAAAAACCATGAAGTCCATTTACTCGGAAGAATGGAGCGCAGAGCTCAAGAAGAAAGTGCCTGCTGCAGTCAACAACATTTTGAATTTTGGATATCACGGACAACTTGGTTTGTATCGTGAATTGCTGAAACAAATGACAGGAAATGATTTTAGACCTTACATCGTAGCAATCAGCAAGGAAAACGTGCCAGACCGTGAGATTCTGAAAATCGATGATGAATGGCTTGAGGAAGGACTAGACAAAATCAAGTCTGAAATCGTTGAGATTTGGGCGGTTATCCAAGGAAATCAGAAGCCTAAGAAGTGCGGGCATTGTGACTATTGCAGAAGCCAGAAGAAACTAGATGCAGTCGTTACCCTGAACGACCTGATTGAAATGTAAATAAATTAAACAAGCCGGGCATTCTTGTAAAACTGCGAACTAGGAAGCGTCAATGAAGGTTATGTGACCTTGGACGAGCGACTGCCCGTATTTAGCCAAACTCACAACAACAGAGGCAGTCGCATTTTTTTATGATGAAATTAATTTTGGAAATCGAGCCTAAACCTCAATCACGGCCAAGGTTTGCGAGACGTGGGAGTTTCACCACGACTTACGAAGACAAGAATATGAAAGTCTGGCGCAGGCATTGCAGACTGCTCATTTCTAATCAGTACATGGGTCAGCCTATGCTTGAGGGAGCGCTGATAGCAAAGGTTAGATTTTACATCAAACCGCCTCAGTATATATCTAAGGTTAAGAAGAACCAGCAAGCGCTAATTGATGAGATTATCCTTGTAGGCAAAAAGCCTGACATTGACAACTATGAGAAAGCTCTATATGACAGTATGTCAGGGATTGTCTTTAAAGATGATGGTCAGATAGCTCTGCATGATGTAGGCAAGTTTTACAGCTTAAATCCAAGGATTGAGGTAGAGGTGAATAGGTTAAACCATGAAATACAACAAACAAATAATGATTGACTGGTTGAAGCGGTCAATCGAGCAGACGGAGGCAAGGATAGTAGAGTTATCTAAGCCTTGTGTAAAATCACTTGCTTTTAGCAGGTCAGAAGAACGTGACTTGCTGAAAAAGCGAGTGAAAAGAATGAAATTGCAGTTGAAGGAGTTGGAAAATGAATAAGCAGGAATTGATTGAGAAAATTATAGATTTAGGTAGACCGTGTTTAGACGTTGTTGAACTAGTCAAACAACTAGACGAACCGCAGAAAGTCACAATCCCGCCGGTTGTTTCTGATTGGATTGAGCATTTTAAAAAATGTTCAGGCACGTTATATGGAAGTACCGCACCTTACTCATACTATGGACGGGCTATAACTGATGATTTTGAGGGTGACGTTACAGAAACTTTGAGATGGATTCGTAACAATAGCGAGACATACGCTCGAGCGTGGATTGACGGCTACGAGGTAGAGAAAGAGAAGCGGTATTACATAAGGCTTAAGAACGTTGATGAAAATTATAATTATTTAAACTATATCAAACATCTTAATGCTTGGGTGTTAGCAGAAATAAAAACAGATAAAAAATTTCGTACAGAACACACCAAAAAAGAACTTGAAGATGCAGACTTCGGAGAAGTATTCAACAGTCCTTTGTTTGAAGTCGAGGAGGTGGAGTGATGAATGAGCAGTTTGTTTTAGAATTACAGAAATTGCTGAATTGTTTTCCTGATTCATACATAAATCGCAATCTGGAAGTAATCCTTATTCCTAAAACCAACACCTACTTTTCACTCGTAGGATGTGGCACAAAGAGAGATATAATAGCAAAAGTCTTGATGTGGTGTACTAGAGATATAGGTGAAGGCGAGCCTTATCAACAACGAAAACGAAATATCGACTTTTATGTGGATAATCGCGATCGTTTGAGAAAATATTTAGGTGCAGATATCAATGTGCATGTGGTTTATGATCGCTTAGGAAATGGAATCAACAAAGAACTCACACACAGATTTATCGAAAGTGGTTTTGATATGAATTTACTTTATAAGGAGGTCATAGATTGAAAGATACGAAGGATTTTATTCTAGCTATCGAAAATATAAAAATCGATATTTTAAAAACATCCGAGGACCTAAACGGTTATGAGTTAAGCAATATTAAGAAACACGCAAGGGATCTATACGAGTGCCTAGTATGGTTGCAGTATGCTGCAGAGGAGAATGAAAATTGAAACGATTCATAGTTATCTGGATTCTGCTGTCTGCTGGATTGAATATCTGGCAGAGTACTAGCATTAAAGAACTAGAAGAAAAGCGCCCAATAGTTATCTACAAGGCAGATAACGCAGGCGCTGAGATATTCGGTAAAGTCCTTGAGAAAGGACGACACGGCAAGCTATACACGCTTACTATTCGTGACTACGGGGTGTTCGTGGTTACGAAGGATGTGTATGAGAAAGTGAAAGTTGGGGATGAGGTGAGGATATGACGTTTGTGGAGCACAATAACCGCGAGAAAGCCAATAAATTTGCTGAGTATGTGACAGGCAAGCCTTTGCGTGAATATTTGGCTAAAAAAGTGAAGCAATATTGCGGTGAGAATGTATCTGTCTTTGATGGTGCAGCAGGTTCTGGTCAATTAGAGCAGTTTATCAGTATGACCGATTTTCATGCGGTAGAAATTCAGCAGGAAAGTTGTGAAGCATTGAAGACAAATTTTCCTCATGCAGTCGTTCATAATCAAAGCTTCTTTACATATCAGTCAGATGTACAAGTAGATGCAATTGCAATGAATCCGCCTTATTCTTTGAAATTGAAAGATTTACCAGAAGAAGACCAACAGGCTATTAAAGAACTATACCCTTGGAAAAAATCAGGTGTTGTTGATGATATTTTCCTGTTGAAGTCAATGACTTACACGAAACGATACGGATTCTATATCATGTTCCCAGGCATTGCATACCGTCAATCTGAGAAGAAGATGAGAGAGTTGGTAGGAAATAACCTTGTTGAATTGAATGTGATTCAAAATGGATTTGAAGATACATCTATCAATGTCATATTCTTGGTTATTGATAAAGAGAAGAATACTCCTGAAGTTTCCACAGAAATTTATGATTGTAAAACTAAAAAAGTTGAATACCAGGAATCTGATAAATTAAATTCAGATTTCAATTGGGTTATACCTAAAAAACCAGTAGAGAAAGAAGAAATAGACATTGACCAAGTAAATGCAGAACTAAACCAAATGGCAATTGATCACCTTGAAAAACATTTAGCTAGTCAATTGATATTGATTCAGATTTTCAACGCAGATATTGATCTAAAATCTTTCATAACGAGATGTCACAAGGTCTTAGATGATTATTTACTGGCTTATAATTTTGCAGTAGGATTAGAATGAAACCAAACAAGATAACAAAACATGGATTGTTAGAAGTTTGTGAGCTTATTCCAGGCACTAGAACGAAAGCGACAGATGGACCTTATTTTATCTATGGTGCTGGTATGAATGCAAAGGGAACTACAGATAAATTCAATTGTGAGAGCGACACAATCCGTTTGACTCGCAAGGGTACAGTTGGCGCAGTTTATTTCCATCGAGATCCATTTTGGATAGATGGAGATAGCTTTAAAGTTGAGCCAAAAGAAACAATAGACAAGCGGTATTTATTTCATTGGCTGTTGATGAAGCGTGAAGAAATAGAACGATGCGCAGACGGCGACAATCAACCAGGGTTGTCACTAGCTAGATTGTCAAAGATAAAGATTGAAGTTCCTGATATGGAATATCAGTTGAAGGTTGTAAAGTTGTTGGATGAAATGAGTTCAGGATTGGAATTCTTTATAGACAACATCACACAAATTAAAATCCTAGAAGGCAAGGTTTTGAGTTACTATAGCGAGAAAATCGGAACGGCTTTAGAAAGAGGAATAAATGGACAATAAGCTAGATTGTGAAGATTGTAAACAGTTTTTCTTTTCGAAAGACAAGTTAGATTATGATTGTGTATTTCAAAATGGTATTTGTAGCGAATGCTTATTAAAAAGAATCGAACACGGAGAGGAGTGGTAGACTATGAAGTGCGAATATGCTCTGTACGAAGGTGAAAAATTTGTGACATTAGGGACAATTGAAGAAATTAGTCAGGAAACCGGGATTGAAGAAAAGAAATTGAGGTATCACACTAGACCATCTCTTAGAAAACGATACAAAAACGGACTTGCTGTTATTAAAATCGAGGAGGAATAAAACGGATGAACACACTAGAAAATGTAAAACAATGGTTTATAGACCGTGACTTAGAAAAGGGTGGAAGGCTAGACGAGCAGTCGTTAAAGCTCAGTGAAGAGTTCGGTGAGTTATGCGCTGGCTATCTCAAGAAGAATGAGCAGTTGACCAAGGATAGCATCGGAGATTGCGCAGTCGTGATTGTAGGACTGGCCTTGCTCATCAAGGAAGATGTGAATAAGATTTTTGAAGAATCTGGTAGTTTACGGAAGAAAGAGATTACGGAAACATTGATCTCACTTAATGCGAATATTAGTGAGTTTCAACTCTCACAAGGATTTGCTAGCAAGGAATTATGTAGACACAATCTAGTACGCTGCATCGGTTATCTGAAGAACATTGGATATGATTTTGATGAATGTTTTGAATTTGCTTATCAAGAAATCAAAGACCGCAAGGGTCGTTGGATTGACGGAACTTTTGTGAAAGAGGAGGATTTGGGATGATACCGAAGTTTAGAGCGTGGATAAAATACGAAGGATGTTTCGCAGATTCAATCGAGTCAATTCGATATGACAAAGAAACGATTTTCTTAAAATGGGGAGGCTTTGGCAGAGGTGATCGCTTTGAATTTTATGAAGTTGAACTCATGCAATCAACAGGACTTTTTGATAAAAATGGCAAGGAAATCTTTGAGGGGGATATCGTTCGATTTTTCGATAGTCTATATACTGTTTTTTACGATATCGAGGAAGGAAGCTATCGATTAAAGCCACACGACGATAGATGGGTTGTAGATTACATGTCTAATTTTTCAAGCGAAGAAAGTTTTGAAATCATCGGAAACATCTACGAAAATAAGGAGCAATTATGGTAATTATAAGCACGAATCCTAAAAATCAACTATTGCAGAAAGTAAAAGAAGAACTTGATTTTTTAGGAGTCAATTACGAAATTAAAAAATCATGGACGGATGAACTTATTAAACAATGTTTTATCAATAATTTTGAATTTTGTTCAGGTCATTACATGAGCCAAATCAGAAACTTGAATTTTGAACAAGCGTTAGAGATGATACACAAAAATCCTAAAATGTTAAGAAAATTCATTGTTATAAATGGTAATAAATCGATAGCTGATTTTCCAAAAATAAGTCTTGTTAGAAAACAATTGAAAGGGTTATTAAAATGAGTAAAGAAGCAAGGATGTTTTACAATCATATAAGAAAACAATTAGTCTATGTTCCGAATACGTCAATTGCAGAGCGCTTGAAAAAGCATATTTTAGCACATCCTAATTTTAATAGCCGCAGAAATTTTTTAGACACTGTTATTTCAAACTATTGCGTCAATAGGAAGAAAGACAAGTTACCTAGTCGTGAAGTGATCTGTTGGTTAGGTAAATTTTTAGATGTGAACTACGAAAATCCGGATCTTTTGGAGGAGAAGGAATGAGATATTTTAAAATCCTATGTGTTGTTTTACTCACATCCTTCCTCGTAGCATGTCACCAGATTTCGAGTGGGACGGTTGTAGACAAGTACATTGACGAACCTCACACAACATTCATACCAGTGGTGTCTGGAAAAAGTTCGGTACTGGTGCCAACCAGTACCGAAAGGAGATATATTCTAGTCGTTTCAGGGTATGCAGGAAATAAGCAAGTTGAAGAAAGTTTTGAAGTGACAGCCAAGGAATACAAACACTATGAAATTGGCAATACTTTTATACAGGATGCCGTTTTAGAAAATGAAGGAGATGGAGAATGATCAATAATGTTGTTTTGGTGGGTCGCTTGACTCGTGACCCTGAATTACGATACACACCGTCAAATGTGGCTGTTGCGACTTTCAGTTTGGCAGTGAACCGCAATTTTAAGAATCAGGCAGGTGATCGTGAAGCTGATTTTATCAGCTGCATCATGTGGCGCCAGCAAGCTGAAAACTTTGCAAATTGGCTTAAAAAGGGGGCTCTTGTAGGAATCACAGGTCGCATTCAAACTCGTAGCTATGATAATCAGCAAGGACAACGTGTCTATGTGACGGAAGTTGTAGCTGAGAGTTTTCAAACGCTTGAAAAGAAGGATAATTCTGCGAACCAGTCAAGCATAGAAAACCAGATGCCACCAAGTTTTGGAGCAAGTGATCCGATGGATATTCCAGATGATGGATTGCCTTTTTAGGGAGGTGGAGTGATGAGGAAAATCCAGATAACTATCAACCAAGATTTGTACGAACATATTGAAGCTATGAAGTTATATTTTGGCTATAGAAGAATGTCGGAAGTCGTGGAAAAAGCACTTTATGAAATGATAAACAAGAACACAGGCAGTGATGTGTTTAAATTCTATCTTTCAGAAATCAGAAAAAAATATAGAAAATAAGGATATGGAGTGATGAAAAGATTTATCGCAATCTGGATATTATTGTCTGCTGGGTTAAATATTTGGCAGAGTATCCACATTAAAAAACTGGAAGAAAAGCGCCCGATTATCATCTATAAAGCTGATAATCAAGGCGCAGAAATCAAAGGCAGAGTCATCCAAAAGGAGAAAATTGGCGACATGTTCACTATCACAGTACAGAACTATGGCACATTCGTGGTATCGCAAGACAACTACGAATCTTTGAAAATTGGGGATGAGGTGAGGTTGTGAAATTTCTTGATCTGTTCGCAGGAATTGGCGGCTTCCGCCTTGGAATGGAATCCGCGGGTCATGAATGTGTTGGTTTTTGCGAAATTGACAGATTCGCAAGAGCTAGTTATCAAGCTATACACGACACGAAGGGAGAACTAGAATTACATGACATCACAACAGTATCAGACGAGTTTATTCGAGGAATCGGACGTGTGGACATTATCTGTGGAGGATTTCCGTGCCAAGCTTTCTCGATTGCAGGAAACAGACGAGGTTTTGAAGATACTCGAGGAACTTTGTTCTTTGAGATTGCTAGGTTCGCATCTATTCTCAGACCTAAATATCTATTCCTTGAGAATGTCAAAGGACTCCTCAATCATGAAAACGGAATTACGTTTGAGACCATTATCTCAACCTTGGATGAATTGGGGTACAATGTGGAATGGCAAGTGCTTAACAGCAAGGATTTCGGAGTCCCCCAAAATCGGGAACGTGTGTTCATTATCGGACATTCTAGAAGATACCGTTCCAGATTCTTATTTCCTCTCAGTGGAGAAAATCAGCCAACTAGTAGCCAATCAGTCATAAAAATTGGTAATGTAAATCCATCTGGAAATGGCATGAATGGAGAAGTCTATCAAGCTGACGGCCTAGCTCCTACACTCACAACGAACAAGGGAGAAGGGCAGAAGATAGCCATAAAAAGCAATACTATAAAACAATTTGGGGTATTGCAACCCAATTTTAATCAATGTGGGGTGGTTTACGAAACAGACGGCATCGCACCAACTATCAGAGCGTACCAAGGTGGAGGACTTGAGCCTAAAATCATTCAACGTGGGCATGGTTATAATCAAGGCGGAGAACATGATATCGCTCCTACTTTGACAAGTAATAGCTATCACGAAAACAATCATTTATCAGATGGATTTAGGATTAGAAAGCTGACGCCTCGTGAATGCTGGAGGTTGCAAGGATTTCCAGACTGGGCTTTTGATAAAGCTCAAGAAGTCAATAGTAATTCTCAGTTATATAAGCAAGCTGGAAATAGTGTGACAGTCAATGTTATTGTGGCAATAGCAGAAAGATTATGAGGTAATATTGTGATGACAAAGTACAAGAAACCAACTTACATCATCATTCAGGAAGCGATGGCAGAGCGCATTAGATTTCTGGAAGATGAACTGTATGAAAGGGCCTATAAGGATATTGAAAAGTTAGAAGCTCAAAACGATTTTTTAAAAGGTCTTTGTAACAACCAACTTGAAATCATTATGGATTATGAATGGAAGCAGATGCAAGAGCAGGCTGCTTTCATAAAAGCTAATACTAGAAAGTGGAGGTCAAAATAATGAACGGTTATGAATTTATGGCACAACATCCATACCTGACAGGTTTTATCGCTGTCATCATCGGAATCACGATCATCAGCACTGTGGAAAATATCACCAAGATTTGGAGAAAACCAGATGAACAAAAGAATCAGGAAGAAGATAGCTAAACGGCAGATACAAGAAAAGCAAGAAGAATTAGACAAACAGCTACGGAAATTAAGTCCTGAAGAAATTGAAGCTATAACTAAAATGATTAACCAGGCAGTTTCTAATATTCGCAAGGCTTTCTCTCAGATATTTGATAACTTGTTTACATTTTTTAAAAACTTGGAGGTGGAAATTGAAAAAATTGAGCGACGAAGAACTCAAAACATTAGACAGAGAACTTTTCAAATTTCAAAACATTCAACGCACAATAGACTTAAGAAGACTAGAATTAGAAACCAGAAACCCAGACGCCCAAAGTGGTCCTACTGTAGGAATAAGCAAACCTACCGAAACCATTGCTATCAGAATCGCAGATGATCCGACCTTAAAATTTCTTGAAGGTTTCAAAGGGATTATCAATAAACTCTTGATCAATCTAGTTGATGAAGATAAGGAAATCTTTAATCTGCGCTGGAGATATCCTCAACTCAGATGGGAAGAAATAGCAGAACAGAAATTCATGAGCAAAGCTACAATCTATCGACGTAGAAGGATTATCTTAGAACAGTACGCCATACTGAAAGGTGAGTTGTAAATAAGATTGAGACAAAAGACATCTTGAAGTCTCACAAAAAAGGGTTTATTATGATAGCATGAACTTCTGAAACAAAAACACACATCACATCTTAGGAGTCATCCTTAATTCTAGTCAAACGAGTTGTCCAACAGAAGTATCGTCAAGAGTCAGCAAATGCTGGCTTTTTGTTTTGTGGAAAGGAGGTAGAATATGGAATTTGTATCACCGATAAAAGATAATGATGATATACAAGCTATGAAAGATTATCTCAGAGAATGGAATGAGATGTATTATATGTTATTCATTACAGGCCTGAATACTGGCTTGCGAGTCGGAGATATACTTACCTTGAAAGTTAAAGATGTTCAAGGATGGCACATCAAGCTGAGAGAACGGAAGACTGGCAAGCAGATAACAAGACGGATGACTAAAGAACTCAAAAAAGAAATGAGACGATATGTCGAAGGGAAACCATTTCATCATTTCTTATTCAAGAGTAGGCAAGGTCAGAATAAAGCGATCACTCGTGAGCGAGCCTATCAAATCATTCATGAAGCAGCTGAAGAACTGGGCATTGATAATGTTGGCACACATACAATGCGCAAAACATTCGGCTATAAATATTACAACAAGACAAAGGACGTAGGAACATTACAGAAGATGTTCAATCATTCATCACCTGCAATCACCCTGAGATACATAGGGATAGAGCAAGCAGAGCTTGATGATGCACTACGGAACTTTGTCATTTAATTTTTTTAGATATCACTTTCACATAATGAGTTGAGCATAAACTGAAAAAATGAAACGCTTAAAAACCTATGATTGATAAGGGTTTGAGATTTAGAGCGAGTTTAACAAAATATAAGATATGTGAAAGTGAGGGATAAAATTGGTATAGTTACAAGAGGTATGACTATGATAAAAATACTGAAAAGAATTTTGAATTTGATTTATAAAAAAATATCAAGCAAAGATAAAATTCAAATTTTAGGAAGCGTTGGCGATGAAACTTTAAACCTCGAAGTAAGCGACATAGGGATACAAGGGAAAATTGCGGTTAGTGAAATTCACCCAGAATCATTTAGATTTTATAAGTACATCAATGACAACAAAATCATTTCTATTTGCGAATACAAAAAAACAAAAAAAGAAAGAATGAGACAAAAGACATCTTGAAGTCTCACAAA
>ENA-OWND01002091-OWND01002091.1-metagenome-genome-assembly--contig:-NODE-2091-length-11114-cov-8.753052_pt1 | contig 11114 bp, 11 predicted proteins | sample MGYA00245342_ERZ651119 | MGnify/ENA primary metagenome ERZ651119 (study PRJEB26857, sample SAMEA4031756) | metagenome | biome: human; feature: oral; material: saliva | place: Philippines | collected 2014...
TCGCAGGCCGTCTGAATATCGACTCCGGCATGGCGTGCGGCGGCGATGACGGCGAGCGCGTTCATGCGGTTGTGTCCGCCCATCAAATCCCATGCGACGTGTCCGGCTTTTTTGCCGTCAAGCAACACGTCGAACGAGCCGTCGGTATTGACTTCGCCGACCTGCCAGCCGTGTTCGGTGCCAAATTTTTCCACCGGCGTCCAGCAGCCTTTGTCCAAAGTGTCTTGCAGGCTTTGCTGCTGTCCGTTGCAGACGATTAGGCCTTCAGACGGCACGGTGCGCACGAGGTGGTGGAACTGGGTCTGTATCGCGCCCAAGTCGGCGAAGATGTCGGCGTGGTCGAATTCCAGATTGTTCAACACGGCGGTACGCGGACGGTAATGTACGAATTTGGAGCGTTTGTCGAAAAAGGCAGTGTCGTATTCGTCGGCTTCGATGACGAAAAACGGCGATTTGCTGTTCGGGTCTTGACGCGGCGTTTGCGGCAGGCGGGCGGAAACGCTGAAGTTTTCCGGTACGCCGCCGATGAGGAAGCCCGGCGCGAGTCCGGCATATTCCAAGACCCATGCGAGCATGGACGCAGTGGTGGTTTTGCCGTGCGTCCCCGCCACGCCGAGTACCCAATGATGGTGCAACACGTTTTCCGACAGCCATTGCGGGCCGGAAATATAAGGCAGGCCGCGGTTCAAAATTGCTTCAACCACATCCATCCCGCGCTTGGCGACATTGCCGATAACGTAAACGTCGGCTTTAAATTCGTCCAACTGCGCGGCATCGAAGCCTTCGTGTACGTCTATGCCCAAGGCTTCGAGCTGGGTGCTCATCGGCGGATACATCTTCGCGTCGCAACCGCTGACTTTGAACCCCGCTTCTTTGGCAATGGCGGCCACCCCGCCCATAAACGTGCCGCCGATACCAATAATGTGGATGTGTTTCATGATAAGACCGTCTTTTGAATGAAATAATGGGAAAGCCGCCATTATAACGGAGTTTGGATGCAGGGGTCGTCTGAAAAGCGAAGCTGTGGCAAGATGGACAATATAGAGGATTTGAACTGAACAGGAGAAAGCCCATGCCCAAGCTGACACCCCAAATGTTCGATTTTCTGCAAGCGCCTCAAGTCGAAACCGTTTTGCTGCGGCTCTACACCCAAGCCTTAAAGCAAAACAGACAGATGTTTTTTCATTTTCTGCCCAAGATTTTCAAGCTGTTGGGCAAAGGGCTGGATTGGACGGGTGAAAACGAAAGTTTTTACGAAGACAAATACATCCCCATCGCACCGCAACAAGGCAAATTTTTATATATGCAGGCTTTGGCATCAGGTGCAAAAAACATCGTCGAATTCGGGACTTCCTACGGCATTTCGACGCTGTATCTTGCCGCAGCCGCCAGAGTCAACGGAGGGCGCGTCATCACTTGCGAATATCTGCCGCACAAAGCCGCAGCGGCGAGAAAACATTTTCAAGAAGCCGGTTTAGCAGACTATATCGAGCTTCGCGAAGGCGATGCGCTGGAAACCTTAAAAGACTTAGCCACCCGACCCGATTTCGTCTTACTCGACGGCTGGCCGGATTTGGTATTCCCCGTATTCAAGCTGCTGGAACCCAATCTTGCCGACCGCGCGGTCATCGCCGTGGATGATGTGGAAGGCTTTTCACCTGCCATGCAGGATTATCTCGATTACGTCCGCCGCCCTGAAAACGGTTATATTTCAAGCACATTAAAACCTTATAAAGCGTTGGAATATACGGTCAAAACAGGCAACCACACCGAAAAGGTCGTCTGAAAACCGGTTTTACCAAGATGAAACCGCCTTTTCAGACGACCTTCAATATGATTCAGTCCTCGTCCTTTCCGTCCAGCAGCAAAAACACCATCGTCGCAAACAGCATCAATACCGCCGTCAACACCATCGCCCTCGAATAATTGTCCGCCCCCGCCCTGCCCAGATAGGCGTAAATCAGGGTGGTCAGCGTCTGCCATTCGGGACGCGCCAAAAACAGCGTTGCCGCAAACTCGCCGACGCAGGTTGCCGCCGCCAAAGTCAGTCCGCGCCTGAAAGCAGGTTTCAGCAATGGGGCGGTGATGTAAAAGGTCGTCTGAAAACGGTTTGCCCCCATAGTTCTCGCTGCCTCGCCATAGCCTTGCGGCAACGCATCCCACGCCGCCAAAACATCTTTGGCAACAAACGGATACGCCAACAGCGCATAAGCGGCAATCAAAAGCGGCAGCGATGCCGTCCATTGCGGATACAGCAGCAGCACGCCGAACGCCACACAGACCGGCGACACCATAAACGGCAAAAATACCGCCCCCCTCACCCACGCCGCGCGCCTTGCCAAGCAGGCATACGACACGCCCAATACCGCAGCGGCAGCAACCGCCGCCGCCGAAAAACGAACGGTGTTCCAAAGCGCCGCCAGCGTTTCGCCCTCGAGCAATACCCGCCAAGACCCTCCGGCAAGGGCAGCCTGCCGGACAACCGCAAGCAAGGGCATCAGGCAGCATACACACAACACCGACAATACCGCCGCGACCATCAGCCTTTCCGCCGCTGTTGCGGGCTTACGCGGACGCGGTGCGGCGTGTGCCTTGTCCGCATCCGTCCGACGGCTCAACCGCGCATACAGCAATCCCGCCGCCGCGGTAATCCCCAACACCAGCCATACCAAGACGGAAGCCTGCGCCATATCCAATTCATACGCAATCAGTCGGTAAATCTCCACTTCCACCGTCGCATAGCGGTCGCCGCCCAACAGCAAAGCCAGTCCGAACCCCGAAAAACAATACAGGAAAACCAAACACAAACCGCCCGCCAACCACGGGCGCAATACCGGCCATTCCACCCTTAAAAACCGCTGCCAAGCCCCCGCCCCCAAAGCCTGCGCCGTTTGCAGGCACGCCTCGGGAACCTGCAAAAATCCCTGATACGCCGCGCGCACCAAAACCGGCAGGTTGAAAAACACATTGCCGTAAATCAACAGGTACGGCGTATCCTGCCAGCCCGCCCAAACGGCACCGTTTGTGCCGAACAAAGCCAACACGCCCATACCCGCTACCAAAGTCGGCATCACGAAAGGCAGCATCAACAGCCTCAACACCAAAGCGCGTCCCCGGAAATCCAAACGCGCCAACACCCACGCCGCAGGCACACCCAAAATCCCCGCCAGCACGCAGGTTGCTAAAGCCTGAAACACCGTCCATAAGATAAGGTGCTGCATATAGTCATCTCGCAACACCCCGCCCCATGCACTCCCATCGTAAAAAGCCAGCGCAACCAAAGGTGCGACGACCATCACGATAAGGAAGCCCAAAGGCAGCAGCGCGAGCAGTAAAGTGGAACTGAAAGAGCGGATGGAAGACATGGTTTGATGCTGTATGAAAATTAAAAAATATAGGATTAGGTCGTCTGAAAAACGGTTTCAGCAAACCTGCCAAGCCGCTTTCAGACGACTTTTTTAAAACTAAGATGCTTGATGGTAAGGTATCAGGCAGATGGCAAGCCAATGGATGATAAGCGGTTTGGACATAGTGTGTGATGGACAAAATAAGGATGATGGAAAAAGAGCAAGTCGGCAGTTTAATCGGTACGGGGGAGGATTTCAAACGGATGGGTAGGTCGTCTGAAATCCTGTATGTATTGTTTTTTAAAACGTAAACTAGGTATTCATGCCTATTCTGGAGACTGCGTATCAGCTTTGAATGTTTTCTGAAACTCTATGAAAAATTCTTGATATTTCAAAATATTTTTAATAACACCCTCCCTATCCAATTTATCGTTACCAAACCACCCCTCTCGCTCAACCACGGCAAACGTCATGGTTTTCCCCTTCCCAAACTTTTTCGGTTTTTTAATCTCGAAGAAACCTTCTTTGCGAGCTTCCGATATAAACAAATCAAAAAGTTTTTTTCGTATTTGTCTTCTATCATTTTCAGCACTCTCGTCAGATATATTGACCTTAAAGCAAAGCCTTGCCTTACTTTGCTCCAACTGCATATAAATAAAATTTTTGTCTGTCAGCGGCAATTTAGAAAAGGCATACCACCAAAAACCGCCACTGGGATTATTTGCATAATCCCACCACATATCTGCCGCTGGTAATTCATTTTCTAAAAATTGAAAAAATCCCTGCCAATCAATACCCTGCCATTCCGTAATGGCTATCTCTCCAAATTGATTATTTTTCTCCTCCAGCCTTTTAATCCGCTCGAGAAAATCTATAAAAATATTATTCTTTATAAGATCCGTATATTTTTCGAGAATACGAATAAGGTTTTTCCTGTCAAAAACCTTGAACCCTTTATTTTCCACTCTTGTCAGGCTGGCTTTGTTTTCATTACCGGTTTTTATATAAATGCAGACAATGCTTTTACCTTTCGCCATTCTCTCCGCAGCTTCCCTATACCGGTTTAGCTGATTAGAATGCTCCTTAGTATTGGTTTTGTCTTCAATTACAATAAAATATTTATCATTCACTTCAGCCCATATATCAATATTTTCCCTTTGCCTCCCTGCTTTCACAGAAGTAATTTTTTCATCAAAATTCGGATAGTGTGATTTGATTAATTCTGTAACAAATTCCCACGCACATTCATTTAAAACCTCATCTTCTCGTTTGCATCCCCCATCGGCAAACAGCAATAGCCAAGTAATAAAAGCATCCTGACTCAGTTCTTTAGTGGCTATATCAAAAATATTCGGTTTCATTTTTTCCCTTTTTTATCTAATAACAACACATAGGTCGTCTGAAAGCCGTTTTCAGACGACCTCCTTCCTGCTCAATTTTTTGTGTTCTCGATCATCAGCCGATTCCTCAACCATCTGGCGGTAGGTGCGATTTCGCCTGCCAGCATACCGGCTTCCACGCCTGTCGAGTGTTTGATAACATCCGCCGCTGCGCCGTGCAGCCATACGCCGGCGCATGCGGCTTGGAACGGCGGGATGCCTTGCGCGAGCAGGCTGCCGATGATGCCGCTTAAAACGTCGCCGCTGCCTGCGGTGGCAAGTCCGGCGTTGCCGCTTTGGTTGGTATAGACCGTACCGTCGGGCGCGGCGACCAGTGTGCGGTGTCCTTTTAGGACGGTTACGGCTTGGAATGTTGCGCTGATGGTTTGGACGGCGGACATTCTATTTTGCTGGACGGCTTGTGTGGATGTACCGAGCAGGCGGGCGGCTTCGGCGGGATGCGGGGTCAGAACCAGATGGCTGCGTTTTTGTGCAGCTTCGCGGGTTTCGGGATGCGACCTTGCCAGCAAAGTCAGTGCATCGGCATCGAGCAGCAGCGGCGCGTCCTGATTTTGCGTCAACACGGTATTTAAGATTTGGCTGGCGGTTTCGTCCAAACCCATGCCGCAGCCGACCGTCCATGCGCTGATGTCCTTGCGTTTCAGCAGGTCTTCGGCAGTCGCCAGCATGATTTCGGGGCGTTCGGGGATGACGGCGAAGGGCAAGGCGGTTTGATTGAAGCCCGCCCACACTTTGCCGCTGCCTTGATAAATCGCGGCAGTGGAAGCAAGGACAACCGCTCCGCTCATACCCGATGCGCCGCCGACGACAGCGAGCGTGCCGTATGTCCCTTTGTGCGACTCCGCTTGGCGCGGGGTGAATACGTCGGGAAATTGCGAGGTCGTCTGAAAAAAATCGGGCGTATCGGGGAGCGTATAGGACGGGTTCATCATCAATCTGCCTGAGTTTGGGATAAAATAGCGGATGCGTGGCGAAAAGAGGATGTCTTTTATCGACTGTTGTTTTCACGATTCTACCGCCCCGTATAGGAACACTACAACCGCACAACAAGGAATATTTAATGAAACAAAAAGTCAAAGTCTGGGATTTGCCAACGCGCCTGTTTCACTGGCTCTTGGTCTTGTCGGTCGGATTTATGTGGTACAGCGCGCAGGCAGGCGGCGGGATGCTGGTTTGGCACTTGCGCTGCGGGCTGCTGGTGGCGGGGCTGATTGTCTTCCGCCTGTGTTGGGGCTTGTGGGGCAGCGATACGGCGCGGTTTTCGCAATTCGTGCGCGGTCCGTCGTCCATCCGCCGCTACCTGCAAGGCAGCCTGACGGAAAATGAGCAGCCCGGACACAACCCTTTGGGCGCGCTGATGGTCATTGCGCTGATTGCGGCGGTTTTGCTGCAAGCGACGACGGGCTTGTTTGCCGCCGATGAAAACACGTTTACCGACAGCGGCTATCTGAACCATCTGGTCAGCTCGGACACGGGCAGCCTGATGCGCAAAATCCACGTCAATTTCTTCAACCTGCTGGCGGCATTGGCAGGCTTACACATCGTTACGGTCTTGGCGTATAAGTTTTTGAAGAAAAAAGATTTGATCCGCCCGATGATCAGCGGCTACAAGTATATCGAGGGGCAAACCGTTACCTTGAAATTTGCTTCCGCCGCCAAACTGATTGCCGCATTGGCAGTGGCGGCTGCGGCGGTGGCTGCGATTTTGATGTTGAAATAACAATTTGAACAAATAGAAAAAGGTCGTCTGAAACTTTCAGACGACCTTTTGTCATTGGATTTATTGCTTTTTCAGCCCTTTGGCTTTGACGGTCGCAATGGTGCCGTCTATGCCTTTTTGCTTGATAAGTTCGCCGAACTGGTTGCGGTAAACCGTTACCAGGCTCGTTCCGTCCACACGGATGTTGTAGATTTTATAGACAGGGCCGACCTTATAAAGCTGGTAGGCCACTTCGTATTTCGTCCCTTTTTTGGTGTGCAGTTCAGAAAATACGTCAAACTTATTGCCGTTGACCGTCATTTTCGGCAACAGCCTTACCTGCGCATCCGCCGCGCCGATTAAGGCGGAATGCGAATACATGGCTATAATCATGTCTTTAAAAGCGTGGATAAATTCCGTTTTCTGAGTGGCGGAGAATTCACGCCAAGGCGCGCCGACCGCCAAAGCGGAAATGCGTTCGTAATCCAGATAACGGTCTGCATACTGCTCGATCTGCTTGACCTTTTGCGCCTCGCTCAAAGAGCCGTTGCGCGCAATTTTCAAAACTGCATCTATATTCTGCTGCATCTGAGCCTGTGCGGGGTGTGTTTCAGCCGCCACATAAGGCGCGGCAACCACCATCGGGACAGATAATACAAAAGCGGACAAATAAGGGTTCATCATTATTCCATAAGATAAGAAGCAAAGCTGCATTTTAAAACGCCCTGAGGCATAAACCGTTAATCAAATGTAAAAGCAGGAAAGATAACTATATAATCGCCCTATCCGAATTTCTGAAATTCCCGCCATGTACGATGTCAACACACACGATGTCCGCCGATTTTTCGCCCATGTCTGGCAACAACGCCTCACCCCCCTGCAACTGGACGGCCTGCAACAAAAAGCCCTGCGGATTATCGAAGCCCATCCCGAATACACCCACTATCTCGAAAATATCGAAGACTATCTGGACAAAACCTGGACGCCCGAAGAAGGAGAAACCAATCCCTTCCTGCATATGTCGCTGCATCTCTCCCTGCAAGAACAAGCAGCCATCGACCAGCCGCCCGGCATCCGCGTCATACACGGACAACTCTGCGTGCGCTATGGCGGCGATTGGGTACGTGCCGAACACGATATGATGGATGCGCTGGCAGAAACCATATGGGAAGCGCAACGCTACGGACGCGGCTTGGATGTCAATGCCTATATGACTCGGCTGCGCAAACTGGTCGGACTGGGGCAGGAAGAAACCGCCCGCATCAATCCGCACGAAGTCGGCGTGTCCGGCATCATCAGCGAAAGGGCTTGAGTTCATCTAGTCTCACCTAGTTTCCAGTTTATAGAAAAGAATTTTCAGACGACCCTTCATGCCCGTTTAGTTCAAAATATCGGCTACCTTACATATCTATCACACTAAAATCAGTAAAGAGGTCGTCTGAAATCCGTTTTCAGACGACCTTATCTTAACCTTTACCCCGCCCGGCAATATCACTTTACCCTTCCATATACCCCTGTTCCCGCATCGAGCAGGCTTCTGTCGCCGTAACAATAAAATGGTCTAAAAGCGAGACATCAACCAATGCCAAAGCCTGTTTCAGACGACCTGTAAACGCGATGTCCGATTGCGAAGGCGTAGCCGAACCGCCGGGATGATTATGCGCGATAATCAGGCTGTCGGCGTATTCGTCCAATGCGAGCTTGACGATTTCCCTGATATAGACGGTATTTTCCGCCACCGTTCCGCGCGAGAGTTCGCGCATGGCAATCAGCCTGTTTTGGCGGTTGAGCAAAAGCGCGGTGCTGACTTCTATTTTTTCATGCCCTAAATGCAGGCGCAGATAATCGGCAACGGCTTTCGGGCTGGAAAGCGTGATATTTTCCTGTAAATCCTCGCCCAAAATCCGCCTGCCGATTTCTTTGACGACAGCAAATTGGGTAAAACTCGCCAAACCCATACCCTTGTATGCAGAAAGCGTTTTCGCGTCGGCGCTCATCAGCTTGCCCAAGCTGCCAAACTCGTTCAGCAGATAACGCGCCAAATCCACCGCGCTCATCCCGCGCGTACCTACCCGCAGCAAAATCGCCAGCAACTCAGCATCGCTCAACGCGCCTGCGCCATGCGCCAACAATTTCTCGCGCGGCCGCTCGCCTTCAGGCCACTGCTTGATACTCATGCTTTACCCCTTGCGTGAACATTCACGAAAAAAATTTGTTTGAAAATCTGCTTGTTATTGCACTTGCTGCAACGAAATGCTTATCAAGCAATTAATGTAAATATTTCATATTTTATTATATTTTGAATGAATATTTAAAATATAAGCATAATATTCATATAAATTAATTGCATAAAAACAACGCGCTCAACTTCGCTTGTGAAAGCGATTGCCTTTCCTTATTCACCCGTATGGATTGACCGCAGATTCAATCTGACAGGTTTCAAAATGTCCTGTTTAAATCAAATCCGCAGGAAATCAGCCCCTTCGGGCAATTTCGTATTGCCCCTGCGTGCCATAGGCTAATATAATAGCGAGTTCGGCGGAGGCGGTTTATCCTTGGATTTCCACCCGTTTCCCATCCATGCTGCCCGTGCGCTTCACAAGAGTTTCAGACGACGTTTCGACGTTGCGACTCCCGCCAGCAATCAAACAGCTTTTTATCACCCTTTCGAAAATCCGTTTTGCCGGTACTCGTCATTTTTATTGGAGTATTGCCATTATGACCGCAACCACTGCGTCTTCAGCCAAACCTTATCTTAAAATCCAAGGCTTGGTGAAAAAGTTTGGTGACAATTACGCTGTCGATAACATCGACTTGGATATTTATCAACATGAAATCTTTGCCCTTTTGGGCAGCTCAGGCAGCGGCAAATCCACGCTGCTGCGTATGCTGGCGGGCATGGAAAGCCCCAATCAGGGCAAAATCATTCTGGACGGTCAAGACATTACCAAACTTGCCCCCTACGAGCGCCCTATCAATATGATGTTTCAAAGCTATGCCCTGTTCCCGCACATGACTGTGGAGCAGAACATTGCCTTCGGTCTGAAACAAGACAAAATGCCCAAAGATGAAATCGCTGCGCGCGTGGAAGAAATGCTGCGTCTGGTTCAGATGACCAAATACGCCAAGCGCAAACCGCATCAATTATCCGGCGGTCAGCAACAGCGTATCGCTTTGGCACGCAGCTTGGCAAAGCGTCCGAAAATCCTGCTGCTTGACGAACCTCTCGGCGCGTTGGACAAAAAACTGCGCCAACAAACCCAGCTCGAATTGGTCAATACGCTCGAACAAGTCGGCGTAACCTGCATCATGGTCACGCACGACCAAGAAGAGGCGATGACGATGGCGACCCGCATCGCCATTATGTCTGACGGTCAGTTGCAACAGGTCGGTACGCCCAGCGATGTGTACGACTACCCCAACAGCCGCTTTACCGCCGAATTCATCGGCGAGACTAATATTTTCGGCGGCGTCGTGATTGACGACCATGCCGATTATGCCGTCATCGAATGCGAAGGTTTGGAAAACCATGTCCGCATCGACCACGGTTTGGGCGGCCCGAGCGAACAAGACATTTGGGTCAGCATCCGTCCCGAAGACATTGATTTGTACAAAGAAAAACCCGACCACTTGGGCAGCTTCAACTGGGCAAAAGGCACGGTGAAAGAAATCGCCTACTTGGGCAGCTTCGCCATCTACCACATCAAACTCGCCAACGGCCGCGTCGTCAAAAGCCAAGTTCCCGCACCTTATTGGTATGTCCGCAACATCACGCCGCCGACTTGGGACGAAACTGTCTATATCAGCTGGCCGGAAAACCAACCGACTCCGTTGTTCCGTTGATTTAAGGGGAATGAGATGAACCTTAAAAAACTGAAAAACAAACTGTTCCGCCGCCCGGGTCAGCGCGCGGTCATCGCCGTGCCGTATATTTGGCTTTTGGTGCTGTTTCTGATTCCGTTCGCCATCGTGCTGAAAATCAGCTTTGCCGAACAAGAAATCGCCATTCCGCCGTTTACGCCGCTGACCAGCGTCGATGAAGATTTAGGTCGTCTGAACATCGCCATCAGTTATCAAAACTATGCCGATATTTTCCAAAATTTCTGGAATCGCCTTTTGGAGATTTCGGTTCAGATCACAAAAAGCGCGCGGAATTTCAACGCACAAAATTCCAAATGAAAAATTTTGATTATTTCATAGATTGTGAACAATTTCATTTGCCACTCATCGAACACCTGTATCCGCTTCGTGTAGCAAAAAATCGTGCAAGGCTGCGTCAGAAATGTGATTTAAGGAAATATTCGCTGTCTTACGAACATGATGCATAAAATTCAAATCTTCGCTTGCGTGGGGCAAAAATATGAGAAAATCTAATCGAGATGCATCCGGATTTCCAAATCGAGAAAAAGTCACATACTTCATAGTCATCATTAATTGAGTAAATCATATTAATTTTTCATATTTTGACAAATAATAATTCCCATCAAAAAGATGGGAATTATTTATTGTGCAGTGTTTGTTTTTGGTGTTGTCGAACGAGCACGAGGAGTGCGAGTTGTCGGTGTTTTGCGAGATACGGTAGTTTTTGTAGTTTTCACAGGCGCTTTAGTGGCAGCTGGAGTTTTTTTGACTGGAGTCTTTTTCGCTACGGTAGTTTCTGCGATTTTT
>ENA-OWND01002092-OWND01002092.1-metagenome-genome-assembly--contig:-NODE-2092-length-11114-cov-4.843657_pt1 | contig 11114 bp, 9 predicted proteins | sample MGYA00245342_ERZ651119 | MGnify/ENA primary metagenome ERZ651119 (study PRJEB26857, sample SAMEA4031756) | metagenome | biome: human; feature: oral; material: saliva | place: Philippines | collected 2014...
CTATTTTATAGGACTTTCATTGAAGTCTTTTGCCGCAGAGCTGATTCTTAGTTTTTTTTCAGATCAGGCAAAAAGAAAGAGCGAGGAGGTAATCCAACTCACAACGAATGTCAGTAACAGCATCACCAGTTCTACGCGCCGATTGATACGAATAGCAATCTGCATATCTGCCGTTGCCAGTTCACGTTCGTTATGGCCGATATAAGGCTTGCTGATGCTTTCTCCAAAATAATCATGTGTACCCCCGAAACGGCAATTCAATATACCCGCAAGAGCTGCCTCGGGATAACCGGAGTTAGGACTTGCATGTTGCCGACCATAACGACGAACAAAAGAGAACAGGTGGAGCTTCCCACTCACGAGAATCATCAGCCATGCCGTAAGCCTTGCAGGAATATAGTTGGCGACATCGTCGATTTTGGCAGCTATCCGCCCGAAAAGAAAATACCGTGCCGTCTTATAGCCGATCATCGAATCAAGGGTATTGATCATCTTATAGGCCATCATCCCCGGCAATCCCAGCCACATATACCAGAACATAGGGGCTACAACTCCATCGCTCAGATTCTCCGACAAAGTCTCCAAAGCTGCCGTCCTGACTTCCTGCGCCGACAGAGCAGCCGTATCGCGCCCTACGATTCGCGTCACCTGTTTGCGCCCTTCTTCAAGCGAACGATCGACTGCTTCGAATACCATACGTACTTCACGAATAAGGGTAGTACCTGCCAAACAGAAGAAAATGCCGATAGCCAAAATAAGAGAAGCCACAGCAAATGCAACAGCAATCCGGAAAAAATCGTCCAGCAAAATGGTATAAACACAGACAAAAACAAGCCCCAAGAGGATCAATAGGGTCAAAAGAAAAACGGCAACGATATAGAACACCGACATGAAGGCGCCTTTCACCTTGCGGTAGTTTCCTTTATTCAACCTTTTCTCTCCGAATGCAATCATGCGACCGAAGCCGACTATAGGATGCGGAAGAGAAAGAGGATCTCCTAAAAAGTAGTCTGCCAACCATCCCAGCAACAGCGGCAATAAAAAAAGAAGAAGAATTAAAACAGATCCCTGCATACCGAACAGAAAATTAGAAAGAAATCGATCGAAGTGCATCGATCAGCCAATCGTTCTGCTCACGTGTCTGTGTAGCTATACGAATACAATGGGTATCCAAGCCCTCAAAGTTGGAGGCATCCCGAATCAGCAGACCGTATTGATCAGCCAAAACAGCTTTCAGATCGGCAGCTGAATGATGACGGCAGCGAACCAGCATGAAATGGGTATCAGTCGGCTCCACCTCATAACCGGCCATTGAGCCGATAGCCGTGCGTAGCCGTTCGGTTTCCGCATGCAGCTCGGCCAAAGGTATAGAAGTGGGAAATCCCTGTTGCACCAGATACTCACCGGCAGCAATGGCAAGAGCATTCACCGACCATGGCATGCGGCAAACTCTGATCCTTTCGGTCAGAGAAGCGTGTGCTGTCAGGTATCCGAGGCGTAAGCCCGGTATTGCAAAACGCTTGGTAAGCGAATGCAGCAGCAAAAGATTGGGGAGAGAAACCGCTTCTTTCGTACCGAGGACTTCGGCTGTGGAAAAGTATTCGTAAGACTGATCCACAATAAAAATCGTGGACGGACACTCCCGAACGATACGATACAACTCGCTTGCCTTCCAAACGCGCCCCGTCGGATTGTTCGGATTGCAGAGCCAGACCATATCATATCGAGAAGAAGCCTCTTCGGGCTTGGAAATGAAATCCACACGATGGCCATGCAGCCGGCAAGCATCGGCATATTCGCTGAAAGTGGGAACTACTACGGCCGATGAAGATCCACGGAAAGCCTGCGCTATGAGATAAATTGCTTCCGTGGCACCGCTGGTCACACTGATTGAATCGGCAGCTATACCGTGATAATCGGCCAAACCTTTCTCCAAAGAATAAGGCTCCGGCTCCGGATAGGAACCGATGCTATCCAATCTCTTGTGAAGGTGATCCAGCAATCCCTGACGCTCAGTGGCGTTATAAACATTCGAACTGAAATTTGCCCGAATGGGGCCGTGACGGTAGAGGTCGTCTCCGTGTCCTTTAATCATCGTCTTTCATCAGTTGGTAAATCAGCGGGACATCGGCATATCGTCTCAGATGGTCGGCCAATTTATCGTATTGCTCATCCTTATAGCGGACATAGTCGAAGCTTTTCCGCTCTTCCATTTTGTCTGCATACGGTGAAAGCAGATAGTCTATTACGGCCGGATTGTCCAGGATACCATGCACATAAGTACCCATACAAGTAGCATCCACGAAATATCCATCCTCTGTTCCATCCGAGAGTCGATTCAGTGGAGAAGATGCTGCACCTTCGACAGGCATCGTCCGCCCCATATGAATCTCATATCCCTCGCATTCATCCGTATGATCCAGAAAGCGAAATGCCGTGCGACGTGTCACCTTCTCGCCTGTCATCACAGTCGTTACAGGCAGCAGACCGAGACCAGGCAGGCGTTCTATATCGCCCTCTATATGGTCGGGATCGCACACTTCCATACCCATGAGTTGGAATCCGCCACATATCCCCAATACCGTTGTCCCGTCGCGATGTGCCTGTACGATAGCTTGTGCCGCACCATTGCGCCGCAATTCATAGAGATCGGCCAAGGTACTCTTGCTGCCGGGTAGAATGATAATATCGGCCTTGCGCAACTCTTCCGTATTGTTCGTATAATAAAGGTGTACGCGAGGATCGCGTTCCAAAACGTTGAAGTCCGTATAGTTCGATAAGTATCGCAGCAGGACTACAGCCACATTCACCCGTCCCTGTCCGGCAGCATACTGCTTGACCGACAGTGCTACGGAGTCTTCCTCCTCGATATGAATATCCTTATAGTAAGGAATTACTCCCACAACGGGAATACCGCACAATTCCTCAAGGATCTTTTTCCCTTCGTCGAAAAGGCGAAGATCGCCCCGAAACTTATTGATCATGATGCCTCGTACATACTTTCGCTCTTCGGCAGAGAGCAACATGATAGAACCGTAGACCGAAGCAAACACGCCTCCACGGTCGATGTCGGCCACAAGGATCACGCATGCACCTGCATGGATGGCCATCGGCATATTGACTATATCGGTATCGCGCAGATTCAATTCGGATATACTGCCCGCTCCTTCCATTACAACGGGGCCGAAACGAGAAGCCAAGCGGTCGAAAGCGGCGTACACCTCCGTACGCAGTTCGTCCCTCCCCTCTCGTCGAAAGTATTCGTAAGCATCCCGATTGCCTATCGGACGGCCATTGAGCACGACCTGTGAAGTATGATCCGAACTCGGCTTGAGCAGCACGGGATTCATATCCGTATGACATGGGATGCCGGCAGCTTCGGCCTGCACAGCCTGCGCTCGTCCGATCTCCAAACCTTCGGGCGTGACGAACGAATTCAAAGCCATATTCTGCGCTTTGAACGGGGCCGGATGATAACCGTCCTGCCGAAAAATGCGACAGAAACCCGTAGCGATAATACTCTTGCCTACATCGCTGCCTGTGCCGACAAACATAATCGGCCGTAGCTTTCCGCCTTCCGTCATTTCTTCTTTCTCTTATAGGCGAATCTATGCCACTTTTCCTCGCTCCAACCCTGCTGCTGCATTTCGTGCCGAGCCATCACGAAGAAAAGATCGGACAGGCGATTCATCCACTTCAAGATTGCATCCGGAACTTCATCGGATCGGTGCAGTGTCCACAACCTTCTTTCCACTCGGCGTGCTATCGTACGAGCCAACTGCAAATGAGCAGAAAGCGGCGTACCGCCCGGAAGAATGAAGTAGCCGTTGTCGGCTGTTTCGCCCAAAAGCCTGTCGATAAAAGCCTCGCAGTCGGCTGCTGCTTCTTCGGGGAAATGATTGGGATTCTGCTCACGCTTGCCGGCAGGAGTGGCCACTATACTCATCGCTGCCATCATCCGCATCTGAATATCGTACAGCACGGTCTGACGCTCATCCTCCTCCGGCAGGAATGTCCGGATCATGCCGATGGCAGCATTCAGCTCATCCATCGTGCCGTAGGCTTCCACTCGTACATCATCTTTCGGCACACGCTCCCCACCGAATATGCCGGTGGTTCCTTTGTCTCCTGTCTTCGTATATATCATAGATTACATCGTTTCGCTTCCATCAGTCGAACCACGTCCACAGATCGTCATGCTCACCCCAGTAGAGATGCGTATATCCGGCCAAGAGATTCTTGTATCGGTATAGCGGAGTCTCCACGGCTTCGCCTCGCACATTGTACTGCTGTGCCACGGACGGCGTAGAGCCGATAGTCGAAGAGTAGTGGAATTCATGTCCTCGTAGCTCTTTCCCCTTGTATACCATTCGCCTGTAGCCGAGGTGCAGGCGCATTCCTTCCATCGTAGCCGTCTCAGGCAATACGCCACACATGGGATAGTCCCGTCCGTCCATGCCCCGTATCGTATCACAAAGGTACATCATACCGCCACACTCGGCCAGAGCATAACCTCCCGACTCGATATAGTCCCGTACCCACTGCTTCATGGAGGCGTTGGCACTCAATGCCGGCAGGTAAAACTCCGGATAACCGCCGGGCAGATACAGGAAATCGCAATCAGCGGGCAGACGATTGTCTCGCAAAGGACTGAATCGAACAACTCTTCCCCGGCTTTCGAGCCGACGAATATTCTCCCGATAGGTGAAGTTAAATGCTTCGTCATCCGCCATCGCAATACATTTCCTCCCGCGCAAAGAAGACTCCGTAAAGCTCTCTTCTTCGATAACCGGATCGACATCGGAGGCCATCAGGCCAAGCAATCTCTCCACATCCACATACTTCTCGATGGCATCTGCCACCCTGTCCGGCAAATAATCATAACGGACTAAAACCTCTACAGACAAACCCAAATGCCGCGACGGTACTTCCAAATCTTTCATTTTCGGCAAGTAACCGAGGCTGGCCACACCGGCATCCGCAGCTGCTTCTTCCAGATAGCGATAATGCGAAGCGGAGCCCACCTTATTGAAGACGATACCCACCGGAGCCACACCCGGGCGGAAGTGTTTGAAGCCATAGAGTATCGGAGCCACGGAATAGGCCGTACTGCCTGCATGGATCAGAAGCAATACGGGAATGCGCAGATTTTCGGCCAAAAGGGCACTGCTACCCGTCATACGGTCGTACCCGTCGAAGAAACCCATCACACCCTCTACGATGGAAACATCGGCTTCACTGCCGTAGCGATCATAAAGTCGGGCGATATGCTCCCGGCTCATCATGAAAGCATCCAGATTCACCGTTTCCGTTCCGCATGCAAGGCGGTGATACTTAGGATCGATATAGTCGGGACCGCATTTGAAAGGCTGCACTTTGAGACCGCGCCTTCGAAGCAATCGTAGCAATCCGAGCGTGAAAGTAGTCTTTCCACCACCCGATGAAGCAGCACTGATAAGGAGATGAGAGCGTTTGATAGGAACAGACAATTATATGAGTTAAAAGAATCGAGATTTACAGACAAAAGCCAAGGAAGAGAACGAAAGGCCTCCCGATCGAATGGATAGCTGCACACAAACACTGTCGGCTACAACCCTCTCCTCCGAACACGATCCCCCTATCCATTTTCCATCACTTTAGCGATCGCTAATTTAGAAATACTTCCCCATCAACAGCACAACTTCCCCTCTTTCTCCTTTCGGAATAATAGTTGTCTCCACCCTTCTAACTAAGGGTATTCCCAACGCTAAGACACTTCTTCGTTATTGCTACTAAGTTGTCTCCACCCTTCTAACTAAGGGTATTCCCAACCGATAATATAAAACAACAAAGATTATGAAGGTTGCCTCCACCCTTCTAACTAAGGGTATTCCCAACAAATATGATGCATATATGAAATATAGTGTAGTTGTCTCCACCCTTCTAACTAAGGGTATTCCCAACTATTCGGGGTCTTCTTGGTATTAGTGATTAGTTGTCTCCACCCTTCTAACTAAGGGTATTCCCAACTAGGACTAATTATGGAGTAGTAGTAACAATGTTGTCTCCACCCTTCTAACTAAGGGTATTCCCAACGGAACAGCAGTTGTCTCATGGGCAACCTTAGTTGTCTCCACCCTTCTAACTAAGGGTATTCCCAACTTTAAACTGCCCGCACTGTTTCACGGACAGGTTGTCTCCACCCTTCTAACTAAGGGTATTCCCAACCGACCCTTTATAAGTCATTGATAGGTTGAGACATATTATTCAAAAGCTTTCCAAAAAATCTATTTTCAGGGTCGAGAATCGGAAGAATTTTCCGAATTATCATTTCGTATTTTTTCCATAATGAATCTACCAGAGAACTACCTTCCGGCAGATCTTTGGCAGAAGATCCCTCAATGCTACCGACCTTTGCACTCACATCTCGGTAAATAAGAGGCATTTCTGCAGCGCAGGGAAATTGGTTGTGAGCAGCCTTGTTGCGAATCAGAATCAGGTATTGGCTTTCGTCAGGAGTCAGACAGCCTTTCTTCTCCACCAGCATCTTCACCAGTGTAGAATGCTCTCCACTCTTACCCTCCCTGCTCGACGACTCGTGCAAATACGGCTTCAAGTCGCGATCAGACATGATGGCTCCTTCGAGTGCAAATGCCCAATCGAAGATTTTGATGCGGCAGCGATCATATTCGCCCAACAAAGTCTTGACTTCATCCAACGTAGCTTTGTGCTCGGGAAAGTGGGACATAAGTCCGGGTACCCTTCGATCGTACCGGTAGCGTATGTACTTGGACCAATCCTTACGCTTGCTCTTGATTTCGATCGTTGCCGGCACAAGAGAAAGAGAATTATCACCCCCTTCACCCTCTTTCTCCAAGACCTTAGCATGGACAGCCAGCGAGAATTGGTTCTCCTTATCCAATATGCTGTCTATGTTTTTCAGTCCGGGCAGAATATCCTCTTCTCTATCGGTCATCATCTTGTTGATGGCCATTAGCATAAGCCGATCGTCTTCTTGCACGAGGCGGAGCATAAATTCACGTTCATTGACAGCTCGGTGAAAGCTCCGCTTGATGTCGGCAGCCAAGTCAGGAGGGACAGGCTTACCGGCAGTTCGCAGTTCTCGCTTTTTGTCCCGTACGGTCTTCTCCATCAGATGCGTGTAGCAATCGGCGAATTTCTTTCCGTCTGACGGTATATAAGATACAGATTTGCCGTGGATATTCAGCTCTCTGCGCAGTCCATAGAAAGGCTGCATACCATCGGGGTACTTGGTACTCCACCAGTCCTTAAAGGCCTCATTCCATTTCTTCTTTCCGTCTTTGACCTTGAGTAGCTCCATGATCTTGCTATCGAAGAGATGCGATGGCAGATCTATGGGGTGGGCTTGCTTGTTTCGGATCCAGTCCTGAAGGTCGTTCTGCTCCTTCATCCGCCGACGGATGAGGAGGGGCAGTAGTTTTCGTGCTTCGCCATCCGGCACGAAGAAGACGCTTATCCGCCTTTTTGTATTCTCGTCCTGTTCCGGCCGATAGAAAGTTTTTGCCAACCACTCCCGTTTCTTCTCGAGATAGCATTTGTAGAAGTCTTCCGTATACCGATGAGCTGTCTCCATGGTCGCGGAAAGGAACGGATGCCCGGAAGAGGGGTCAAGAAGGCGCAGTTCTGCCACGATAGCCCTGAATTGGCGGCGATTCTCTTCTCCGGCATATTGTGCCAGAGAGCGTTGCATCTCATTGTAGTAAGCGGAGGTGATCAGCTTCTTCGTCTCTTCGCTTATGATCATGCGGACGATGTCCTGAGAGAGGAAGGTAGCCATTTCACCGACGAGAGGTATGGCACGAGCTTTCCCATCGCCATCCTTCCGAAACTTCCGCAGGCGTAGTCGGCAGTCTTCATTGAGCTGCTTGACATAAGTACGAAGCTTGACTGAATGGCTTGCAGGCCTGATATTCATCCATTCATCCAGAAGACGTGAGGGCAGTTGTCTCTGATCCATATCGAATGCCGACAGCAGTTGGCTATTGAGCTTGTCTTTCCTCCCCTTTATCTCCTGCTTGTATTTCTCCAAAGTCGTTTCAGCCTTTTCCCTCCGGTCTTTGCTCTTCGGATTCTGTGGAGGGATAAATCGGTGGCGCATCTCAGGGAATAATGCCGAAAACTGTAGTTTTCCCTCTGCCGTTTCATCCAGGATCCGATTCGCTTTTCTGAGGAAACCACTCTGCATACGGCTGAAGCTCCCTTCACACAGCAACTCCATCAAGAGAAGCTTACGAAGGTCGTGCACACTGATAAATCCCATCGACCGAGGATTGCTCAAGGCCCTCTTCTCCCCTGTCTTACTCTTAGGATATACAGGGTCGGATGTATGGCAATAGCCTATCTTATTGTCGTATATGGCATAGCGGGGAGCAAAGAGAGAGAAGCGTACGGGATAAGACGCCTCTCCACTGATCATCCTACTTACCTCTTCTTCATTCTGGAAGTCTGACAGCTTGCCGAATGCCAAGGCATGATCCGTTATCGTGTGATCGTACTCACCATTCCGGCCTACCTTTTTGGAGTAAGAATCCAGCTCGATTTCACCCAAATCGACACGAAAGCGTATACCCTTGAGCAGATCCATCTCCTCGATAAAACGAAGCATCAGATAGGGGAAGCGATCCTGATGGCGGATCCTCTTGGTCAGTGCCTCTGCCCAATCCGAAGAGCCGTCCCAAAGCAATCGACTCTCTTCGTTCAGGCTGTTTTCCGAGAGGTTGTTCATGCTATTTTCGTCCAGCGCAGGGAGGAACTGCGCCCGCTCCTCTTCGGGGAGCATATCGTAAAGGATGCGGGGGCAACGGTTCAGTTCGTTGAGCATATCGAGCAAGAGAGCTTCTTTCGTATTGCTGCTTTCGAGCCTGTCGTGAGGATGACGGATGCAGAGATCGCAGAAGGTCTCGTGCACGGCTCGTGCCCAATTCTCATCGGTTCGTTTGAATCCGCGAATCCTGCTCAGCATACCGGAAGCCTGCTCCCTATCGAGGAAGAGGCAAATAAAAAAGGCAAGGCCTCTAACGGTCAGGCATTCTTTTCCGTCCGCTACGCTTATCAATTGTTCCTTCCTGTTCTTTGCCAGGACAAAGTCGTCGGGCTTGAAGAAATCTGCAAACCGCGATTGTGCTCTCCCGCATGCCAAGGAGTATGTCCCGGTAATAAAGGAGCTGATGTCAGGGCTGACTTCGAGATGCTCGAATGTAGTGCCATCAAGCCGATTGTGCGAGAAGTCATTGCGCAGGAAATAAAGTAAAGAATAAAGCTCTCTGATCAGCCTTTGGGCCGAATCGGGATCCACACCGGTCTTGCTATCATGGTCTTTTTCGATCTGACTATCCGGATCGAAATAATGGAGGAAAGGCAGATAGCGTCTGCTATGGCCATAGACTTTGGTCCAGCGATCGACGGAGAGCAGGTGATCACAAAGAAGAGATTGCTTGAGCGACTCTTCATTCAATTTCTTCTTCCCGAACTTAATGCGAACATGACTTTCGACTTCTATCAAATTCTCTCGTGCGAGGTTGAGATAAAGTCCGAAGTACTGCGGATCGTCTTCCACTGTACGGGATTGACCTTTGTTTTCAGAAGCAGGAACTGTATTCATAGGTTTGAGTTTTCTTGTTCTATCAGCGATATATAAAATGTCCAGTACATTTTCTCGACCATCTTGATTCGAAACCATTGTGCCAAGAAAACGAACAAAGCAGACAGAATCATGATGGGGACAGCAATGTCCGAATATTCTCTCCATCCAATGTCCTCCATGTCACAGGCAGGGATGTAAGCCAAGAGTTTATAAGACAAAAGAATGAGACTGATCAGTACCAATCCCCAAAAAGAATGCCGGAAGAAGAAATAATAACATTGAAAGGATTTGGCACTACCCAATTTGCCTCGAAAATCGAGTCTATACCACATACGATCGTAAAAATCCGATTGGAGCATTCTGATTTTCTCCTTTTCTTCCGATTGGCAAAACTCCTCCTCCGATAGATAGATCTTTCCCAACCCCCATCGTTCTGCTTGCCGATTGAGCGTATCGTTCATGATCGGATGCAAAGCTTTCATCTTCTGATACAAATCCGCCACATGCCGGTACAAACCGAATAGCCTCGGAAATAGCTTCACAAGCGAAAAACTCAGGACATACAATACTGCTCCGCATATAAGAGCATAAACGATCGTAGACTCCAGACCTAAGGGAATATCTACAGGCAGCGAGAGATGTAAAGAGGAGAAGATGATTCTAAAGACCACGATGAAGGCAATGCCGGGCAAAATAATGGCAAGGAAGTCATAAAGAGAAAATTTTTCCATAAAGTATCATCCGTATTTAATCAAAGAATAAGATAGAAGTAAGGATTCCCCCCTTCTTTTAGTGTCGTAGTCTTATTCAGGAAGCGCAAATTTAGTCATATTCGTCCGCTTTTCAATGGAATAAACCGCCATCTTTTTCCGTTTTTCCAAGACATAAAGAGGGTATTTATTCCACTTTTCTAAAATGAAAATGACCTTTTTATTCCGCTTTTCCAAGATTTTACCTGAAATGAGGGACAGGACGTATAGATGAAAAAGCTGTCTTTCGAATCGAATCGGAGAGAAGCAGGGCATGCCATTCGGGTTATTTTTTTCGCGCGAAAAAAGTTTTCAACAACGAAGACGAGTTTGGAATGATTCTAAATAAGGGGGTAAAAAGAAGCGGATTTTGAAGTCTGAAAGTTCAGAGAACGAGCTTTTTCAGTTCAAAACATGCTTTTCAGAAGAGAGGATAACGATCTGTATATAAACCATTTTCGATCTATATATAGATTGTTTTTGATTTATATATAAATCGTTTTCCATTTATATATAGATCGGAAGTCATTTCTATATAAATCAGAGGCTGAAAAAGACCACTTCGAGAGGCTATAAAACATAGGCACCCGCACGATTCGTGGCCGAACCATGCGGGTGCCTTATGCCTTTAGGGGAGTATAAGAGGAGTTATTCCTACTTATTCGTCATAGGGATATATGCTGTTTGTCCAAATATCGAGATGGCGTGGTAGGTTATGGGCGCGAAAGGATCGGCCGGAAAGATCGGGGTATAAAGGTGTT
>ENA-OWND01002094-OWND01002094.1-metagenome-genome-assembly--contig:-NODE-2094-length-11098-cov-36.541610_pt1 | contig 11098 bp, 9 predicted proteins | sample MGYA00245342_ERZ651119 | MGnify/ENA primary metagenome ERZ651119 (study PRJEB26857, sample SAMEA4031756) | metagenome | biome: human; feature: oral; material: saliva | place: Philippines | collected 2014...
ACCCTCGCCGGTTTTCAAGACCGGTGCCTTCAACCACTCGACCATTCCTCCGTGATTTAAGCGAGGTGAATAATACGTTTTTTCCCCCACCCCGTCAAGCAAGAAAATAAAAAAATTATCTGACTGACTACTTTTAAATCACAATGTTTTAAAAATACACAAAATAAAAAACGGAACCTATTGGTTCCGTCTTTATTATTAGGATATTACTCTGCTTTCGCTTGTGTCGGTTCAGAATAAATATGGCTAATTGCACTATGATGGCCTGCCGCGCCTTTACCATTAAAGTAATAACGAGACTTCGTCCATTCTACAATTGGGAATGGCTTAGACTCTTCATCTGGTGCTTTAGCTAGTGTCATCGCAGCTTTAGTGTGTTGTACCGCTGAAATAGTACCTGCACGACCAGTGAATACATAAGAACTTACAAATTTTGCTTTTTCTTGTGGTTCAACTTCTGCAGTTACGACTTGAGCAATAGGTTCTGATTTATGATGCAAACGTTCTAATGATTCTTGCACTTTCTGCTGAACCGCTTCATTTGCCGGTTGAGTAATGAAATCTAACGCAGGTTGTGCTTCAACAGATTTCTCTTCCACAACAATGCCTGTTGCTGGCGTAATCACACCTTTTTTCGTTTTTTCTTGCTCAAGCAACTCATCCACCGATAAGAAATTATTTTCTTTCGGTGCATTCACCGCAGAATAATCGATACATACTTTACCGCTTGCTAATTCTGGTGAAGCCACCGCAGCAAATAATGGCATTGGTGATTTCACTTCATTACGGCGACGGCGTTGATTATTCGATGCACGTAAATGACGCGGTGTACGGCGCTGACGTTCTTGACGTGGTTTATCTTCTGTATTATCAACAGTGTTGTTTTCAACCACGTCATTTTTAATCGCAGGAACTTCAACTGCTTCAATCACATTCTCATTGGCGTTATTTGCATTGTCATCAATACGAACACGTTTACGTAAATCACGACGTTGACGACGCTCAGCTACCGGTTTCTCTGCTTTTTCTTCTTGACGATTATCATCAGAAACATTCACTAAATTAACCGCACTTTCTGAAATAACCTCTTCATTAACGTTACGACGATTACGACGATTATTCACACGTTCACGAGTTGGACGTGTATTTTCTTCGTCTGTATTTTTCGCATTGTCATTATTTTCGTTGCGAGAACGGCGATTATTACGACGATCTTGACTGCGGCGATTATTGCGATTGCCGTTACGATTATTACGGTTGTTCTGATTTTTCTCTTCTTCTTTTGGTTCAGAAGCAAATAAACCTTTAATTGCTGCAACAATTTTTGCAAACAGTGAAGGACCTTCTGATTTACGCTCAACTGGTGCTGGCGCTGCCGTTGGGATCGATAGCGATACTGCAGCACTTTCCATCACTTGTTCAGATGTCACGGCTGCGGTTTCAATATTACGTGAAACAAGGGATTCTTCTGGTACGAATGCATCGTCTTGTGCTTCATGGAATTTTGCTAAGTTATAACTTAATTCGTTCAGCTCTTCACCTTCACGTACGCGGAACACGCTGAAGTGCGGGGTTTCCATCGCTTCATTTGGTACCACGATAATCTCTACATCATGGCGTTTTTCGATGCTGCTTACTGCTTTACGTTTTTCGTTAAGTAAGTAAGACGCAATTTGTACCGGCACGATAGTGTGTACTTGTTTGGTATTCTCTTTTAATGCTTCTTCTTCGATTAAACGTAAGATGGAAAGTGATAAACTTTCGTTATCACGTACTTTACCCGTACCTTGACAGCGAGGACACACATGATGAGAAGACTCACCTAATGATGGACTTAAACGCTGACGTGACATTTCCAACAAGCCGAAGCGAGAAATACGGCTGATTTGAATACGCGCACGGTCTTGACGCACGGCATCACGGATACGGTTTTCTACTTCACGTTGGTGACGAACTGGTGTCATATCGATGAAATCGATAACTACTAAACCACCTAAGTCACGTAAACGTAATTGACGAGCAATTTCATCTGCCGCTTCAAGGTTGGTATTTAATGCCGTTTCTTCAATATCACCACCACGAGTTGAACGCGCTGAGTTGATATCGATCGCCGTTAAGGCTTCTGTCACATCGATCACAATCGAGCCACCAGAAGGTAAACGTACTTCACGTTGGAAAGCTGATTCGATTTGAGATTCAATTTGATAGTGGCTAAATAGCGGCACTTCGCCTTGATACAGTTTCACACGATTGATGAAATCTGGACGTACAAGTTTGATGTGTGCTTTCGCTTTTTCAAATACTTTCGGGCTATCAATTAAGATCTCACCGATATCACGACGCAAGTAATCACGGATCGCACGAACGATCACATCACTTTCTTGATGAATTAAGAATGGTGCCGGACGGCTTTGTGAAGCTTGTTTAATTGCTTCCCAATGATGTAAAAGTACTTTTAAGTCCCATTGTAATTCTTCTGGTGATTTACCTACACCCGCTGTACGCACGATAAGACCAACGCCTTCCGGTACATCTAAAGAACTCAATGCTTCTTTTAATTCGATACGTTCATCGCCTTCAATGCGACGAGAGATACCACCTGCACGCGGATTGTTTGGCATAATCACCAAATAACTACCAGCAAGGGAAACAAAAGTGGTTAAGGCTGCGCCTTTATTGCCGCGTTCTTCCTTGTTCACCTGAACGATCACTTCTTGACCTTCGGTCAAAATATCACGGATATTTGGACGACCTTGGAACACATAATCAGCAGGGAAATACTCACGGGCAATTTCTTTTAAAGGAAGGAAGCCATGGCGCTCTGCACCATAATCCACAAAGGCTGCTTCTAAACTCGGTTCTACGCGAGTGATTTTCCCTTTGTAAATATTCGCTTTTTTCTGTTCATGACCCGGACTTTCAATATCCAAGTCGAATAAACGCTGGCCATCGACCAACGCAACGCGCAACTCTTCTTTTTGAGTCGCATTGATTAACATTCTTTTCATTGTCAATTTCTCGTTTTGAATTATCTAAAATACCTTGAAAATTAACCGCACTTTACAGATTTACTGACCTTAGCCATCGACCTCGTGTTTCTCGCGAACAGTCAATCTCACGACTGTGTGTTGCTGGGTGCATTGATAGCATACTCAATTGTTATCCAAGACAATTTTCGTAAAACAATGCGGTGTGTTAATTACGCATTGCAAGGAAGCGTTAACCATCAAGAAAAATATGTTGATTATCAATGTCTTATGCCATTCGCCGCATTGAGTTTTGACCAACATACAAAATCGCTTTCTAAATGCCAAATTTTAGGCGCAGAAAGACGCTCTATTATCCACATTCGGGGCTAAATTAGCAAGGCATTCTTGCTATTATCACCAGGGATATTGTGATATGATTCAGCCCAATTTTTAAAGGACAGATTCAATGACTGAAAAACAAGAAAAAATCATCAATCAATCCGTCAAAATGCTCACCATTTCTGAGGATGAAGCAGGACAACGCATTGATAATTATTTATTGGCAAAATTAAAAGGTGTGCCAAAAAGTTTGATTTATCGCATTCTGCGTAAAGGCGAAGTGCGTGTGAACAAAGGGCGAATCAAACCTGAATATAAATTACAAAATGGTGATGTGGTTCGTGTACCACCAGTTCGTGTTTCTGAAAAAAATACTGCCCCAATTTCTAAAAACCTGAATAAAGTCGCCTCCCTTGAAAGCCATATTATTTTTGAAGATGATTGTTTATTAGTATTGAACAAACCTTCTGGAATTGCAGTTCATGGCGGGAGTGGCTTGAATTTTGGCGTGATTGAAGCCTTGCGTGCATTACGTCCTGAAGCCCGTTTTTTGGAATTGGTTCATCGTTTAGACAGAGATACATCAGGTATCTTATTAGTAGCGAAGAAACGCTCTGCCTTACGCAACTTACACGAACAACTTCGTGTTAAAACGGTACAAAAAGATTATCTCGCACTCGTACGTGGACAATGGCAATCTCATGTGAAAGTCGTACAAGCACCTTTATTGAAAAATGAGCTAGCCAGTGGTGAACGCATCGTCAAAGTCAGTGAGCAAGGTAAACCTTCAGAAACGCGATTTGCCATCGAGGAACGCTATCAAAATGCGACCTTAGTAAAAGCCTCGCCTGTAACCGGACGAACTCATCAGATCCGAGTTCATACTCAATATGCAGGTCACCCGATTGCATTAGATGATAAATACGGTGATAAAGAATTCGATAAATATATGCAAGATCTCGGGCTTAATCGCTTGTTTTTACATGCGTTTTCTATTCGCTTTGAGCACCCTAAAACGGGTGAAACATTACGCCTCAATGCTCAACTAGACGAAAAAATGAAAGCCATTCTGAAAAAACTGCGTGAAAGCAAAGAGATAAACCCATAGACAAGAAAAATGTTTATTGTTATATTTGATGACGGAGACAACTCGTTTCTATCATTAATTAACATATAACAACAAAGGATAGCAAAATGGCAAAAGGACAATCATTACAAGATCCTTATTTGAATGCGTTACGCCGTGAACGTATTCCTGTTTCGATTTATCTCGTTAATGGGATTAAATTACAGGGTCAAATCGAATCATTCGACCAATTCGTGATTTTATTAAAAAACACGGTTAATCAAATGGTGTACAAACACGCAATTTCTACTGTGGTTCCAGCGCGTTCTGTTTCTCACCACAATAATAATGGCGGTCATCATGCAGCACAAACTTCTGATGCTGTAGCGGAAGTAGAAACACAAGCAGAATAATTCTGTTCAATGAACGATTTCATCAATTTAAGTGCGGTTGAAAATTCACCTGAAATTTCAACCGCACTTTCGTCATCTAAAACAGGCGACAATAGCCAATCGGCAAAAGATAAAGCTGTCGTCGTGCATGTTTTCTTTTCTCAAAATAAAAACATTGAAGATCTACAAGAATTCCAACTTTTAGCGGAATCTGCCAATGTTGAGATTTTACAAATTATCACCACGAGTCGAGCTACGCCACAAGCAAAATACTTTATTGGTGAGGGGAAAGCACAAGAAATTGCTGATGCAGTGAAAACTTTAGATGCCGATGTGGTTTTGGTGAATCATCAATTAACCCCTGCACAAACCCGTAATTTAGAAAGCATCTGCCAATGCCGCGTAGTGGATCGTACAGGGGTAATTTTAGATATCTTTGCCCAACGAGCCCGATCACACGAAGGGAAATTGCAAGTTGAATTAGCTCAGCTCAAGCATTTATCCACTCGCTTAGTCCGCCGAAAAACAGGTTTAGATCAGCAAAAAGGTGCGGTTGGATTGCGAGGTCCTGGTGAAACGCAATTAGAAACGGATCGCCGTTTAATCAAAGTTCGTATTGCGCAGTTGCAAAATCGTTTGGCGAAAGTCGAAAAACAACGCAATCAAAATCGCCAAACCCGACAAAAAGCGGATATTCCGACCATTTCCTTAGTGGGTTATACCAATGCAGGGAAATCGACGTTATTCAATTTCATCACGCAAGCCAATGTCTATGCGGCGGATCAGCTTTTCGCCACTCTCGATCCCACATTAAGACGTTTACAAATTCAAGATGTTGGTACGGCCATTCTCGCCGATACCGTTGGTTTCGTTCGCCAACTTCCCCATGATTTAGTTTCCGCTTTTAAATCTACGTTGCAAGAAACGGTAGAAGCCAGTTTGTTATTGCACGTCATTGATGCAGCAGACGCTCGAAAGATCGAAAATATTGAAGCCGTGAATTTAGTGTTGGAAGAAATTAAGGCTGATAAAGTGCCTGCATTGTTGGTGTATAACAAAATTGATTTATTGGAAAATGTGGCGCCTCATATTGAATATGATGACGAGAATAAGCCCGTTGCCGTTTACCTTTCAGCACATTCAGGTGAGGGATTAGATCTACTACTTGAAGCCATTAAAGTGCGGTTGAAAAACGAGATACTTTCTTTTACCCTCACACTGCTCCCACAAGAGGGCAAAATCCGCCACGCACTCTATCAATTAGACAGCATTCGTCACGAACAAATTTCGGATGAAGGTGAATTTATCCTCAATGTACAAATTGATAAAGTCGAATGGCTTAAACTTTGTAAACAATTCCCTAAACTGTCAGAAATTATTTACTAATACCATATTGTTTTAATTTATTGGCGATCGCCGTGTGTGATACGCCTAATCGTTGCGCCAATTTTCGCGTACTTGGATACTGGGCATAAAAAGCGCGGAGTACACTCGCCTCATATTGTCCCATGATCTCATCTAGTGTTTGCTCACCAAAATCATCCGCAGAAATGACCGCACTTTGTACAGGTTTTAAATTTAAACTTTCAATATCAAGCTGGTTATTCTTCGCTAAGGAACAGGCGCGATACAAGACATTGTAAAGCTCTCGCACATTACCTTGCCAAGGCTGACCTTTCAAATAATTTAGAAAATCAGCATCATATTGCGGCATTGAAATCTTAAGCTGCGTGCTAATTTCTTGTAAAAAACCGTCCGTTAAAGGCTGAATATCTTCTACTCGTTCGCGCAGAGGTGGCACATTTAGTGCTAAAACATTTAAGCGATGGAATAAATCACTACGCAACTTACCTTGCTCTAACAGTTTTTCCATGGGTTCTTGTGAAGTACAAATTACACGAACATTTGCATGATGTTCTTTTTCTTCCCCCACTCGACGGAAAGAACCATCCGTTAAAAAACGCAATAATTTTGCCTGTAAACTTAATGAAAGCTCAGCAATGCCATCCAGCAACACCGTGCCTTCGTTAGCATATTCAAAAAAACCGATGGTTTCACTGTCACCCACTTTACGTCCAAACATTTCGCTTTCCGCATCTTCATCCGGCAGGCCTGCACAGTTTACTGCAATGAATTTTTTCTCACGGCGCAAGCTTACAAAATGACAAGCTTTGGCTAATAAGTCTTTACCCGTGCCCGTTTCACCCTGAATTAAAAGCGGCACATCAAACATCGCAAAACGTTGTGCATTTTCGACCGCACTTTTCATGGAAAAGCTTTGAGTGACAAAGCAAGAAAAAGGATCTTGTGGATTAAATGTCAGCATAAAATAAGCTCTGTTTTATTAAATGATGCCGATATGATAGGAAGTTTATTGATATGTGTAAAGATTAATTTACATATAAAAAGGGCAATCCTTGACTGCCCTTTTAGATGATTTTTGTATTATTTTTTCACTGCACGATCAAGTTCTTGTGCGATGATTTCCATACTTTCTAAACCACCAAACGCAAGATACCAATTGGCTGCATCAAGATACACAATGTGTCCATCTTTATACGCTTTGGTTTGTTTGATGATATCGTTATCCAACACTTTTTGTGCATTGTTGGCTTTTTCTGTAATCGCCGCAGTACGATCCACGACAAGTAAAAAGTCTGGATTTTTTTCTAAGATATATTCAAAACCAACACTTTGGCCGTGCGTAGACGATTTGATACTGTCATCAATCGGTTTAAAACCAAATTTTTGATACACCATACCATAACGAGAACCGTCACCAAAGGCACTGATTTTACTTTCATTAACCAATACCAATAATGCTGTTTTGCCTTTCGCATCTTTAGCGACTTGGTCAACCTTACTTTCTAATGCTGAAAGTTTTTCTTTCGCAACATTTTCTTTACCAAAGATCTGACCAAGTGCGGTCACATTTTGTTGAAAACTCGGGTAGTAATTGTTGTAGTCATTTTCAACATTAAATACTGGCGCAATTTCTTTAAATTTGTCGATCATTTTTTCTTGACGTTTAGACGCGATGATCAAATCCGGATTGAGTTCGTTAATTTGCTCCAATGATTGTTCTTTCAAATCACCGACATTCTTATATTTTTTGTCTGCAAATTCTGAAAGATAGTTTGGAATTTTTCCACTTTGTGGGAAGCCCACGATTTTATCTTGCACACCTAATGCACGAAGTGTGTCTGCTGCACCAAAATCAAGCACAATGACTCGCTGTGGATTTTGTGGCACAACCTGTTTTCCAGCGGCATTTTCAACGGTAATATCCGCCGATTGTGCAATACCGGCAAATGCAAAGAGTGAAAGTGCTAAAGTTGATAATATTTTTTTCATGAAGATTTCCTTATTTATCTAAAATAAACGGCAATTTTATGGTGATCGATATCCTGAATAGGTATCGCCATATCATAAATATCTTGTAGCACGGGCGATTGCATAATGTGGTTAACTTCCCCTTGGTGCACTAATTTTCCATTTTTCATGGCAACAATGTAGTCTGAGTAACAAGAGGCAAAATTAATATCGTGAATCACAATCACCACGGTTTTGTTGAGTTCTGTCGCTAATTTGCGCAAAACTTGCATGATCTGCACTGAATGTTTCATATCCAGATTATTTAATGGCTCATCCAACAAAATATAATCCGTATCTTGTGCAAGTGTCATCGCAATATAAGCGCGTTGTCGCTGCCCACCACTTAAGTTATCGATATATTGATGACGAATATCATCTAAATTCATATAGGCAATGGCATTATCAATAAAAGTGCGGTCAGTTTGGGTTAAGTTTCCTTTGCTATAAGGAAAACGCCCAAAAGCGACTAAATCTTCAATGGTTAGACGCAAATTAATGTTGTTAGTTTGCTTTAAAATCGCAAGTTGTTTCGCAATATCGCTACTTTTCTTACGATTGAGCAATTCACCGTTGAGATAGATCTCGCCACTATCCGCATTCAACAAACGGCTCATAATAGACAGCACCGTACTCTTCCCTGCGCCATTCGGCCCGATAAAAGACGTAATTTTCCCCGTAGGAATAGTGAGTGACACATTATCCACCACCTTTTTGCTTCCGTAACTTTTAGTTATATTGCGAATTTCTATTGCCATTTTTTGTTTGCTCTTAATAACAAATAAATAAAGTACACACCACCGACAAAATTAACGATGATGCTTAATGTCGTGCGGAACGTAAAAATATGCGTCACCAATAATTGCCCTAAAACCAAGGTAATGATGGAAATTAACATCGTAGCAGGAATGAGTACCTTGTGACGATAATCACGAACAAATTCAAAGGTTACGTTCATTACCAATAACCCAAGGAAAGTAAGTGGGCCAACAAGTGCGGTCGACACTGACGTTAAAATTGCCACGAGAATTAAGAGGACTTTTAAAGTCTTTTGATAATCGATTCCTAAGTTAATGGCATTTTCTCGTCCTAACGCCAACACATCAAAGCAATGCCAATATTTCAAACTGAAAACAATCGTCGCCATTAAAATGGCTAATGCAACCCACAAGATTTGAGTATTGATTCGGTTGAAACTTGCAAAGCCAATATCTTGTGCGATCTGGAATTCATTTGGATCAATCAACACTTCCATAAACGTCGTTAAGCTACCAAAGAAGGTGCCGAAAATAATCCCGACAAGTAGCAAGAAGAAAATATTTTGGTTTTCTTTCTTAAATAGGAAGTGATAAAGCACTAATGAAAACGCCATCATTAATCCCGTACACAACACAAACAATGCAATGGAATTCATGGAAAGCAATGTGCTTGAACCGAAAAGGAAGATAATCGTTGTTTGAATCAGTAAATACAGCGAATCTAACCCCAAAATACTCGGCGTGAGAATTCGGTTATTCACGACCGTTTGGAAAATCATCGTAGCGAGTGCAATTGCCGCGCCAGTGATCACAATCGCAATTAATGATAAGGCACGATTTTCCAAGGCATATTGCCAACGGTTCGGTAAGTTGTAGCCTAAATAAAGTGCAAGAGAAACAATGGCTAACAACGACAATACAATCAGTTGAGAAGAAGATTTCTTAGCCATTTCTATACCGTTTTAATAATAAAAATAAGAAGATACCACTGCCAAATACGCCAACCACGGCATTAATGGAAATCTCATAAGGATAAATCACGCTTCGACCTAAAATATCGCAAAATAAAACAAATACGGCGCCTAACAAGGCGGCATGAGATAACACTTTCTTCAAGTTATCCCCTAAATAAAGCGTGACGATATTCGGAATAATTAACCCCAAGAAAGGGATCACGCCCACAGACACGATGATAATCGAAGACACCACCGCCACAATAAGCAGACCAAGATAAAGTACTTGGTTGTAATTTAGACCGAGATTGACGGCAAAATCTTTCCCCATCCCAACAATAGAAAAACGATGCGCAAATAAATAAGCCACGATGAGTGTAGGAATACTGAAATATAACAATTCATAACGACCAGACATCACAAGCGAGAAATCCCCTTGTAGCCATCCAGATAAGTTTTGTAATAAATCTTCTTTGTAAGCAATAAAGGCGGTAATCGAACTGATGATATTACCGAACATAATCCCCACTAAAGGCACAAAAATCGTGTCCTTGAATTTCAAACGGGACAGAATCGTCATAAATAACAATGTGCCAAGGAAAGACACAATCACCGCAATGGTCGTTTTTAACAACATTGAAGCCGTTGGGAAAAACAGCATCGCCATTAAAATCCCTAATCTTGCACTATCCATGGTGCCCGCAGTGGTGGGAGAAACAAATCGGTTTCGACTGAGTTGCTGCATCACTAAGCCACAAATACTTAAGGATGCACCCGCAATCAAGATACTGATTAAACGAGGCACTCGACTAATGAAAAATATCTGCCATTGATTACCTTCAAAATTCAGTAACCCTTGCAGATTAACAGTACTTACCCCGAGAAAAAGTGAAACAAAGGAAAGCACGATCAAAAGAAAAATCAGATAACGTCGCTTAATCATAAAAATGAGAATAATTCTAAAATGCAAAAAGAATAGCATATTGAAGGAAAAGAGAAAAGATGAAGTGCGGTCAGTTTTCGGCTAATTTTTAGTCGTATAAAAAATGCGGTCAAATTTGACCGCACTTTATTCGCTATAATTTTAATGTTCTTTCAACTTCTTTCGCTCGGACTAAGAATTGCTTACGTTCTGCCGTTGCCATTCCGCTGCTGGTACCCGGCAATTTCACCGTAAGCGGGTTCACCGCACGTTCATTAATATGAAACTCGTAGTGCAAGTGTGGACCGGTTGAAATCCCTGTATTAC
>ENA-OWND01002101-OWND01002101.1-metagenome-genome-assembly--contig:-NODE-2101-length-11065-cov-17.723706_pt1 | contig 11065 bp, 8 predicted proteins | sample MGYA00245342_ERZ651119 | MGnify/ENA primary metagenome ERZ651119 (study PRJEB26857, sample SAMEA4031756) | metagenome | biome: human; feature: oral; material: saliva | place: Philippines | collected 2014...
CGTACCGAGTTGCGTGGTGAGGGAATTTATATTGTAAAATACATTCATTGAAATACCGACATAACACACACGGCGTTGCGTGATTATAACATTCATAATGGAAAATATATTCATTGCCATATGGTATAACACCTACGGCGTTGCACCATGAGAACATTTATATTGCGAAATTCATCCATTGGGATAATGGCACAATACCAACGCAGTTGCGAGATGAAATAATTGTGAGGGTGGCGTTATGGATAATTAAAGGTAGAATAAAGTAAGGCAGACAAAGCCTCACCCCCAGCCCCTCCCCGAAGAGGGAGGGGAGTAATTACTCGTAGAAATGGAGGGAGTTGTTTTGGGGTTAATTTGTGATGTTGACGTATTTGATAATAAAGGATAAAATAATTTGCGTCATTTCATCGTGTAAAATACGGCAAAACACATCGCCATTTGACGCAGATTAGTGCGTAAAATGAGGCAGATTAGAATGCCACTTCAGTTCAACGCTGAAGGCGTTGTACGTTTTATAGCCCAGGGTTGGCGTCAGCCGACCCTGGGTTATGCATGTAGTGAGGAGGGCAACGCCGTAGGTGTTGTGCTTTTTTCTGCGTAGAAAGACGTGATAGAATCATGCAATCAGCCATACAATGCAGCTCACATTTATCCTCATTCTGCCTTTATCAATGAAACGCAAAAATATAGTTTGCAGGGCAATGTAATGACCTTGTAACGACAATTCCATTTCAAAAACTTTGCAATTTCAATAAAAGATTGTATCTTCGCAACAGATTACATGAACAGAGATGGGACTAATGACGATTGAATGACCTATCGTTTGTTGGGCGAAGCAGGTTTCGCAATCCCCATTTATAGACGAGTTCATGATGGAAAATCAGAGTTTTGGAAATAAAAAATAAATCAAAGAAAAGATGAAAAAGCTATTTCTCGCACTTACTTTTATGGCAATGACGCTCACGATTAGTGCGCAGTCACCTCTTAAATATGGGTATTTCAGTTTCTCAGAGGCATTGAAAGCAATGCCAGGATATGCCGTTTCAGAACGTGACATGGCTGCCCTTCGTGCAAAATATGAAGAAGAAGGTAAGCGTGTTGAAGACGATTTCAACAAGAAATACGAGCAGTTTCTTGACGGACAACGTGACTTTGCTCCGCTGATTCTACAGAAACGGCAAGCTGAGTTGCAAGAGATGATGGAGAAGAACGTGGCATTTAAGAACGAGTCTAAACGTTTACTTGATCAAGCAGATGCCGAAAGTAAGGCTGCACTTAAAGTGCGTTTGCGTGCTATTGTGGCTCGCATTGGTGCCGAACGCGGCTATGCTTTCATCCTCAACACCGACAATGATGCCGTTCCTTACGTGAATAATATTGTGGGAGAAGACATCAACGCGCTCGTAAAAGATGCTGTAAAGCGTTAAAAGATGACGAAGTTTCCCGAACAACCAGGGCCGATAGGCGTGTTCGATTCAGGCTATGGAGGACTTACTATCCTGCATGGCATTCGTCAATTGCTGCCCCAATACGACTATATCTACCTCGGAGATAATGCCCGTGCGCCTTATGGCACGCGCTCGTTTGATGTGGTTTATCAGTTCACTCGACAAGCCGTTATGAAACTCTTTGAGTTGGGTTGTCACCTTGTTATCCTCGGATGTAACACTGCTTCGGCTAAAGCTTTGCGCAGTATTCAGCAGAATGATTTACCGAATATCACCCCTTCACGCCGTGTGTTGGGTGTAATCAGGCCCACAGCAGAGGTGATTGGCACACTGACCCAAAACAATCATGTGGGTCTTTTGGCTACTGAGGGAACGGTGAAGAGCCATAGTTATGAGCTCGAAATCAAGAAACTATGGCCCGAAATCAAAGTAACGGGTGTGGCATGTCCGTTTTGGGTGCCCTTAGTTGAATACAATGAAGCCGATAGTCCGGGTGCCGATTACTTTGTAAAGAAGCGTATTGACGACCTCATGCGACGTGATCCGGCGATAGATACCATTATACTTGGCTGCACACACTACCCCATTTTAATGCCTAAAATCGTTAAGTATGTGGCACCAGGAGTGCGGATTATCCCACAAGGTGAATATGTTGCAGGAAGTCTTCAAAGCTATCTTAGCCGACATCTTGACATCGAACAGCAGATAACGCAAGGCGGTTCGTGCCGTTATCTGACTACCGAGAATCCCGAACGCTTTAAGGAAAGTGCGCAAGTTTTTTTGCATGAGCGTGTCGATGTGGAGCATGTTGAGTTGTGACATAGGCCTATCTGTTTAGGTTATTCCTTCATTCTTCTGTGTGTTTCTTTTTGCTTTCTATTTAGAAATGACATGAAACATCAGAAGATTTTTTGTTTTTCATGGTTTTACATGATGCACATCTGCGCACAAAATGATGTGAAAAGCAAGCTGATTTCATGTGAATGAGCATGCATTGCGTAGTGAATCACACGATATGTTCTTGTGAATCATCTTGCATTTTATTCTATCTTGCGCACCATTCACAAATAAATCGTGTAGGGTTTTTATAGTGATAAAATACCTATTATATAGTATTGTAGAGCTAATTTATATAAATTAACTTTGCAGTTCCTATGTGTGTGCCGTTTGCACACCATGAGGAGAGTACTTATATGCGTATTAATTAAGAAACAACCTACACCATTATTAAATGAAACATCTAAAGATTCTTTTCGTGTTTACACTGCTTTTTGCAGCCGTTTTGACCGGTTCTGCACAACAGGTGGGCAGTGTGAGCGGCACAATCAGCGACACAGAACGACAAGGACTCATTGGGGCGACAATCTCGATTGCCGACTTCAAGCTTGTAACGGTTACGAATGCATCGGGACATTACCGCTTAGACAATGTGCCACAAGGGCGCGTTCGCATGCTCATCAAATACATTGGTAAGCAAGATATCGATACGATTGTCAATCTGAAAGGCAGTATGCACCTCAACTTTACAATGAAAGAGGAGAACTTCCACCTTGATAACATCGTTGTAGTAGCACGTACTAAGACGAGCGGTTCATCCACTTCATCGTATATTAACCGCAATGCCATCGACCATTTACAGGCAACAAGTCTTGCAGATGTATTGGCTTTGGCTCCTGGTGCCATATCCACGAATCAGCAATTAAACAAGGCAGGTATGGCAACTATACGCGGAGTGAGTGACAATGGGCTGAATCAGATAAACTCTTTTGGTACAGCCATTATCCAAGATGGTGCGCCTTTGTCGAACAATGCCAATCTAAGTGCGCTCAATCCATCGTTGAACGGCGCTGTCACTTCTATGGCAGGAGGAGCTTCTGCCAATGCCGGCATAGACACACGTGACGTATCTACCGACAACATTGAATCCGTAGAGATTATCAGAGGCATTCCTTCTGTGGAATATAGTGACCTTACTTCGGGCGCAATCATCCTGCATACAAAGGCTGGACGCGAGCCTTTCCGCGTTAGTGTAAAGGCAAATCCCAACATCTATGAAGCCAGTTTAGGAAGTGGTTGGACACTTGGCGAGAAGTTGGGAGCATTGAATGTGAGCGGAGATTATGCTTATAGCAATAACAAAGTGACCAATAACGACCTCACTTTTCAGCGTATCAACACGCGGTTAGCTTATTCTAACGGGCTCTTTAATAACAAACTGCGCACTAATACATCGCTTTCTTTTAACTATTCTAAGGACCAGCTGGCTCAGAATCCTGATCTTCCACTCGACAAAAGACGTCAGGAAGACTATGGACTCCGCTTGAATACCAATGGACTTTGGCAGATAAACCAAGGTTGGTTGCGTAATATCAGATATGTGTTACAGGCAAGTTATGTTTCAAAACAAGGCATGACAGAGGCTGAAGAAACGGCAGCTAATGCTGTCTACTCGGGCACTTTAATAGATGGAACAACCCTAAGTAACCGAGTGGGACAGCATGTTTATGATGCAAACCATCAGGAGTTGACTCATTTTGGGGCTTCGGATGTTGCATCAGGATATTATGCTCACTATCTGCCTAACGGCTATGTAAGTCACAACGAGATTGATAGTCGGGAGGTAAATGTGTTTGGTAAGCTCACCGCTAACCTGTTTAAATCGTTTGGAAACTTAAATAATGGTTTACTCTTTGGTGCAGAATTTAAGCTTGATGGCAACGAAGGAGAAGGTACAAAGTGGAGCGTTGAGACGCCACCTTATAGATCTGTGACAAACTTTGATGGCAGTTATCGCCCTCGTCGCTATAAAGATATTCCCTATATCAAGTTGTTTAGTCTTTATACGGAAGACTATCTTGACATTAATTTGGGTCAACGCACACTTAGATTACAGGCAGGATTGCGGTATGATCACGCTTCGGTTGTGGGTGGAACTGTTAGTCCTCGTTTCAACACCTCTATCGATATACTTCCTAATATCCTTACTTTCCATGCGGGATATGGTATTACTGCCAAGATGCCTACACTCGTTTATCTCTATCCCGAAAGGGCTTATTATGAATATGTACACATCAATGAGCTGACAAATGAAAGCATTCCAGAGGCTGACCGCATATTACTTTCTACGATGAAAACAGTCGAAACGCAAAACAAGTCGCTTCGAATCGCGAAGAATTTTAAGCGAGAAGTGGGCATAGATCTACGTTTAGGGACGTTTGGTTTGAACGTTACTGGCTTCACGGAACACCTCTATAATGGATATAGTTTGGGGAATATGTTGACCAGCTTCCTGCCATTTGATTATGCCATCTATATGCGTAATGCAAGTAATCAGTTAGTAACAAAGGGGGTATATCCAATCCTTTCACCTTATTATACGCCTATAAATAGTCAGGATGTACGTACAAAAGGCGTTGAGTTTGAATTGACTTCGGGTTATATTAAGCCTATCCGTACAAGCTTTCAACTTAATGGTTCATGGCTTGAAGCATGCTATACACCACAACAATATGAGTTCTATGACAATTCAAATGGTGACCCTTCAGTGAGAAAGAACATTGCTATCTATGCACCGAAAGGTAGTAAGGATTTTACGAAACAATTCGTAACAACACTTCGTGCCACGCATAACATTCCACGAATTGGCTTTGTTGTAACGCTAACGGCACAGGCGATATGGAACCAAAGCAATTGGGCGGAGTATGAAAATGACTTGATTCCCGTTGGGTTTATGGACTTACAAGATCATAAAGCCCATTTCTTTGAGCCAGGAAAGTTTAGTAATGTCGACGAAGTTAAGGCTGCAGGATATGATTATCTGTTGCGAAATGTAAGCCATGCTGATGCAATCAAGGAAACGGTTAAACCCTATTTCCAATTTAATATCAATGTAACGAAAGAGATAAGTAACATTGCTCGCGTCTCATTCTTTGCCAATAACTTCTTCAGAAGCTATCCCATTATGAAGAGTAAACGTTATCCTGGCGTCTACAATAAACTCAATAGTGACTTCTTTTTCGGTATGGAGATGTCATTAAAACTATAAAATCATCATCAAAATGAAACATATTCTTCTCATTCTTACTATTGTCTTATGCGGTGTTTCCTGTACAGGCTTTGACGAAACACGTACAGCAGAGAAAGTCAGTCCATTGAAAGTGAATGTCAATTTGAATATAGACGTAGCACAATTGGGCACAGTTAAGAACCTCATTATTAAGTTAGATAACTATGAAGACGGTTATCATTATACGCGAAATGCTGATAATGCCGATGCAATTCTTGACAGTATAGTCCCTGGAATCTATACCATTAGCGTATCGGGAACAGCCTTTTCTACAGATGGAACGGAGTATTTCATAAACGGAAATGCCGTAAACAAGGCGCTCTATAAAGGCGTTCAGTCTGTTGATATCACGCTAAAGGGACTCAAAATAAGCCCATTAGTCTTCAAAGAAATATATTATGCAGGCAGTAAACCGCCTACAGGCTTCGGCTATTTCCGTGACCAATTCTATGAGATTTATAACAACTCAAACGATGTTCAGTATCTTGATGGCGTTTATTTTGCCCAACTTGCCCCCAACGTTGCTAACAAAAGTAAGCTTCCAGTGTGGGCCGGTGGCGTGAATAATGACGTTTGTTATGCCGAGCGTATATGGCAATTCCCTGGTAACGGGCATGATTATCCGTTGCAACCAGGCGAGAGTGCCGTCATCGCTCAATTGGCAGTGAACCACAAACTGCCTGTATACAACCCCAATTCTCCTGTAGATTGTAGTCATGCTGAGTTTGAGTTCTTCCCCTTTAATAACCGATTTCCCGATGGAAAGGCTATCAATATGATACATGTTTTCTATGATGGTAAACCCGAATTTGGTAAGCAACCTCAGTTCCTTACTTCTGTTTTTGGAAGTGCTTTCGCAATGTTTAAAGTACCGAATGGCTCTGATTGGGACCCCATTAACAACAAAACATACCAGGATCATGAGGTGAATCGCAAAGACATTAAAGCCAAAATACCACTTCAATACGTGCTTGATGCGGTGGAATGTATTAATAACGAGACGTTCGTTAATGCCAAAAGAATCCCTGCAGTCATTGATGCTGGCATGACATGGGTAGGCTCTTCATACTGCGGATTGGGTGTAGTTAGAAAGGTAGTTACTGAGAATGGCGACACGATTCGACGCAATAACGGGGCCATTATCCTACAAGATACGAACAATAGTACCGATGATTTTGAGCGCGGAGTGATTCCAATGCTCCACCGATATCATACAGGTGTGCCCTCATGGAATAAGACTTATTGATGAGATTTCAATTTAATCATTTCAAAAAAGAAAACCAATCATGACGAAAAATATATTACTTCGCCTATTCATTTCTGTGCTGTTGGGATTTAATGTGACCCTAACCATCTCTGCACAAGATGAAAACCATGGACATTCTGCAGCTGCTTTACAGCTCATCAAAGGTCAACGACAATGGTTTGACACACAGAATGCGGCGGGAATGGTGTATGATCAAACGCCAAACTACTCTCTTTTACAGTTTAACTACGACCAAAAGAGTGGAAATTTCCATCGTGTTTACACAGCCGAAAAGCAGCAACAAGCGAACGTTTACACGGAAGGTAACCTCAATCTTGGTAAGGTTTTGGCATGGGGAGAGTTTCGTTTCACACACGAAAATGAAAGAGATGCCCGTTTCAATGCATCCTTAAATGATCCTTATCGCGGTCAACCTTTCTTCGTTGTTGACTCTGGTCAGCCCAGCAAATGGCGTCATCAGAATTATCATCTGCGTTTCCGCGTGGCCACACCTGTTGTATTTCAGCGCCTAACTTTTGGCATTCAAGCCACTTACAAGGCTCAGTTGGCAGCCAAACAGCGTGATCCTCGTGTCGATGCACGCTTTTATCAGCTGCAACTTCAACCTGGTTTGACTTATGCTTTGACTGCACACGACGTGATAGGTGCAAGTCTTAACTATGTCAGTCAAAAGGAACAATCAGACATGTCGCTTGAAAACATGCAACGACGAGTGCACTTTTATGAACTATATGGACTTGGAACAGCACATAAAGGCATAGGAATTGGCCGACAAACTAACTACTATGGTAATCGCTGGGGCACTGCTTTACAGTATGAACACCATACAGATCGTTGGAAGATTCTTGGCGAATTGTTCGCTGATAAGCTTGTAGAGAACGTGGACATTAGCTTCACAACACCTCGCAAAGACGCACAAATCGCGGAACGAAATCTTGGCTTTAAGGTGGCAAACAGCATTTATTCTAAAGCTTATATCCATCAGATTAATGCATCGTTTAACTACAAATCAACCAATGGAATCACGTATCTTTCACAACGAGACAACACTGCTTCATCGGCTGGTTGGATAGAACTTCACCACGATATTCGGTCTACTTATAAGACCACTGATGCCACTTTAAACTATGTTCTCACGCGACTTCGCGACTCGGAATATAGCTGGCAAGGCGCTATTGGCATTGATTATCAGGGCTTAGATGACACATATCTGCTCCCCGTTTCAGTCAAAAAGAGCAAGAACGCCATGCTTTTCGCCGACTATCGCAATAACTTTATCGTTGGAAAGACTATGAATCAGCGCCTCTTATTAGATGTTCGACTGATGATGAAGAGGGCATTCAGTGGTAAATATGACTATCGTGGCGCAAACAACGACCTTATTACAGTGCGCGAAATGGAGCCTCTCGACGAAGCCTTCCTTACTGCTGATGCGCAGGGGGCACGCCTTTCGTTGACCTATTCGCAGCTGTTGCGCCAACAAACAAACGTCAATGGCTATGTAAAACTTGCCTTTAGTGAACTTCATTCCAAGGCAAAAGCCTTTAATTCTCGCCGTAATGTCAGCGTGACCTTAGGCGTAAACTTCTGAAAAAGCGTATGAAAAGACTTTTCTTCTCTGTGTTTATTCTCGCCATTTCGCTTCATGCCATGGCGCAATATATCATTCGTCCCACGCGGAAAACACCCACAAGTTTTGCTATTATCATTGACAGCACGAGCTATGTAAAGGCAAAAGATGCGGTGATGACCTATAAAAACAGCATTGAAAACGATGGATTGGGCACTTATATTGCCGTGGCAACATGGCGTAATCCCGAAGCCATCAAGTCGCTCTTAAAGCAATGGCACAGCAACAAACAGCAGCCCTTAGAGGGTGCAGTGTTTGTAGGTGACATCCCCATCCCCATGATTCGCGATGCACAATACCTCACTTCTGCCTTCAAAATGAATCAAAAGAGCGACTGGAAAGCATCCAGTGTGCCGAGCGATCGATATTATGACGACTTCGGACTCACATTCAATTACCTCAAACAAGATGCCGAAAAGCAACTCTATTTCTATTATAGTTTGTCACCAAAGAGCAAGACTTATCTCTCGCCCGATATCTATACAGGTCGCATAAAGCCTTTAGAAATCGCGGGAAAAGATAAGTATGAGTTGCTAAAACGCTATCTTTATAAGGTTGCAAGACTTAAAAACGCTGAGCAAAACAATGTTCTTGACCACCTGACAATGGCTCGCGGACATGGTTATAACTCTGAAGACAGGGGAGCATGGGCAGGAGAACAGCTTGCATTGCGTGAGCAGTTGCCTTCTCTTTTCGGTCAGAAGGCAACAGTGAAGTTCTTAGATTTCGACACCTTCTACCCTGCAAAGATGGTTTATCTCAATGAAGCCATGGACCCACAACTTGATGTTTTGCTCTTCCATCACCACGGAGCACCCGATACGCAGTATCTCAATGGCAACCAAGCCGTGTCTGGTGTTGAGGCGTCGATTAAGAATATAAAGCGCTATCTGCATGCAAAGGTGGCAGAACGTGCCAAGAAAGTGGGCGCCGATAGTGCCGTAAGCTATTATGCTAAGCAGTTAAACGTGCCCGAAAGTTGGTGTCGTGAGGCCTTCGATCCTACCATTCAACGCCGTGATTCTTTGTTTGCAGCCGACCAAGATATCTATACTTCCGACCTTCATCAACTCAAAACAAATGCTCGTTTTGTGTTGTTTGATGCGTGTTTCAATGGTTCTTTTCATGCCGATGATAACATTGCAGGCAGTTATCTCTTTAACGATGGAAACACAATTGCCACAATTGGTGGTACGGTTAATGCCTTGCAAGACAAATGGCCCGATGAGTTTATCGGACTACTTGCCACAGGTATGCGTGTGGGAAACCTCAATCGGTTTAATGGTTACTTAGAAAGTCATGTCATAGGTGACCCTACTTTCCACTTCACGGATAATGTTCATCCTGGTTTTTCCATGAATCTTGCGTTATCATTGCATCATCGTGATGCGAAGTTTTGGATGCAACAGCTCAATCATCCCTTACCCGATGTTCAGGCAATGGCCTTGCGTCAGCTGTGGTTATCAGGCAATCGTGAGACCCAACAGCTGTTAATAAAGAAATATAACACGTCGAAAGACTTCGTTGTTCGCATGGAAGCACTCAAACTTCTCAGTCTTTTCTACCCCGAAGAGAGTGTAATGGTGTTGCGATCTGCCCTCAACGACAGCTATGAACTTGTGCGTCGGCTTGCAGCTATCTATGCCTCACGCAATGGTTCGCCTGAACTGATTCCGTCGTTGGTTCATACTTTCATCACGCGTGGTCACGAACCACGATTGGGTTTCCAGCTATTGGGTAACATAGAAGCCTTTGACAGTGAGAAGGTTTCAGCCGAACTCAATCGCCAACTGGCTGAAACTCCACGCTATAGTGATGCAGTTATCCGCCCATTACGACTGACTTTGCAGAAGGCTCCAAGCAACTTTGCTGAGGTTTTGAAGGAAATCACAAATCAAAATGACAAACCTGTGCGCAGAGAAAATGCCATTTTGCGATTCCGAAACAAACCACAAGCGCAGATTATCCCTACACTTCTTGGCATCATTAGTAATGAGAACGAGGATAATGGCGTGCGTATCAAGGCCGCACACACCTTGGGTTGGTTTGACACCAACTATCAACGACACAACATTGTGCACCAACTTTCTACGCTGAAAACGTCGAATGACGAATTAAACGATGAGATTCAACGCACTATAAACCGCTTAAACAGATAATAAACAACCAGCATAGGCAAAGCTTTTCCTTTGCCTTCATCCCTTTATCACACCCTCTTTAATTTGTCCGACCACATCCATCATGTGCTCGGACAAATTGTTTTATGCTATCATCTTCTTGCAAACGCCAACCCAGCATAGCCTCGTTTTTCGCCCAAGTAATAAGAGCAAGGGAACAGGCGGTATCAAGTTATGAATCAGGGCATTTCCAATGACAACGTTGTTACACATTAAAGGTAAAATGATTTGAGGCAGATGGGCCTGCAAAATGCATCAAATGACGATATGATTTGCCATATTTTACACGATGAAATGCCGCAAATCATTTCACGCTTCATTATCAACCATGTCATCTTTACAATTGATTCATCTCGCAACTGCGTTGGTATTGCGCTATCATCTCAATGGATGAATTTCGCAATATAAATGCTCTCATGGTCCAACTCGGTACGAGTTGTTCTTTTGATAGCCCGGGGTTGGCGAGGAACGAGCCTA
>ENA-OWND01002102-OWND01002102.1-metagenome-genome-assembly--contig:-NODE-2102-length-11065-cov-4.506812_pt1 | contig 11065 bp, 8 predicted proteins | sample MGYA00245342_ERZ651119 | MGnify/ENA primary metagenome ERZ651119 (study PRJEB26857, sample SAMEA4031756) | metagenome | biome: human; feature: oral; material: saliva | place: Philippines | collected 2014...
TCCTCGCTTGGTTCCGGGACACCCCTCAAATCCTTAGCGACAAGCGCATCATACCGCTTATTCTGCCTGCCGAGCTTAGTTCCTCACTCAGGGGATCGACCTTCAGTCGAGAGCGAACCCATAGCGGCTGTGCACCCCAATATCGCCTGAAAGCCGCATCCGTCAGTGCCGAATATAGCCGTCAAATACCAGCATGACCGCACGGGTGGAGTCCTCGATGCTACGCTGCACCCCGTGTATCTCCCGGTCCATCGCCAGCATAAAAGTAGCACCAAAAATAGAAAGCGCCAACGCACGTGTATCCTGGGCGGTATCGATCGTGTAGCGGCTGCGCAGGGCGCGTACCTGCGACTCTATGAAATCCAGGATTTCTTGGCGGTTGTCCACCATTGAGTCGGTCCAGGCGTCCAGCCCCTTCCACACTTCGCTCACCCAGAGCCTGGTGAACCCTCGGTGTTCGTGCAGATAGGTGAGCGCCGTGGAGATGCTTTTGCGCAGCCCTTCGCGCGGGTCGCTCTGAGCGATGGAAGCTTCGCTCATGCTCTCCACGAGCAGGTGCGTGCCGTATTGCAGAAGCCGGTCGATCATGGTTTTCTTCGACCCGAAGTTGTAGTACACGGTGCCTTTGGAGACCCCGGCGCGTTGGGCGACCTCTTCAATGCTCACGTGAGCGCTTCCCCGATGCTCCATGATCTCCATCGTGGCGGTGAAGAGTTTGCGTTGGGTTTTGCCGGTGCGGCCCGGTCGGCGTGCGGGGTTCGGCGTATCGGGCATGGGGATGGTTCCCTTCGTGGCGGTTGCTGTTCTCTCCATACTAAGGCCCTACACCGTGATTTCGGGGATTAGTTTTTTCAGGGACCAGATGCGGTCGCGGCGGGTTCCCAGGTATCCCAGCACCAGACCGGCGGCGCCCCACAGCAGCAGGTACATCATGATCGGCATCAGGCTGGATTCGTTGATGCCATAGCTGAGCCTGCGCATACCGGTAACGGCGTAGCCCATGGGGAAGAAGTCGTGCATCCACCTCATGGCGTGCGGCAGGGTTTCGTAGGGCATGGTGCCGCCCGCCGTGATGAGCTGCAGGATCATAATAATCAGGGCTATGAGCTTGCCGGGCGAGCCGAAGAACACCACCACGCCGTGAATGAACAGGGTGAAGATCGTTGCAACGAAGCAGAGGAAGAGGAAGGCAAGCCACGGATGCGCCATCTGGAATCCGAGCCCGAATTTCACTGCCGCGAACATGAGTACTGCCTGGGCGATACCGATCAGTCCGAACGGCAGCCAGCTTCCTAGGATGATGCGCGCCGTCGGTGCCTTTGAGGCCAGTGCACGGTTGTTGAGCGGGCGCAGGGTTTGCACGAGCATCAGGCCGCCGATCCACAGGGCTAGGCACATGAAGAACGGTCCCATACCCTCGCCGTAATTACGCCCGTTGGCTAGGGAACTGTGTTCGAGGTCCACGGGTGAGGACATGACGGAGGCTACGTCTTTTTGCTGTTCTTCGTTCAGGTTGGGGATTTGGCGGGTGCCGTTTTGCAGTCCGGTGGAGAGCTGCCCGGTTCCGTCTTTGAGCTGTCCCGTGCCGTCGGCGATTTGGCCGGTGCTGCTGTTGAGTTTTCCGGTGCCGTCAGCCAGCTGAGATGACCCGTCCTGCAGTGTGGTTGCGCCCTCGTGCAGTTTGTTTTGGCCGTCTACGGCTTCTTTTTCGCCATCGGCAAGCTGCTGTGCGCCGTTGTGCAGGTTTCCGGTACCGTTTTTGAGTTCGCCAGTGCCGTCGGCCAGCTGGGATGCTCCGTTATTGAGGGTGGAGGCGCCATCGGCAACTTTCCCGGTGCCGTCGGCGAGCTTAGCTGAACCGTCCGCTAGGGTGGTTGCCCCGGAATCGAGTTTGGTGATGCCGTCGCGCAGTGTTCCGGCACCCTGCGCTACCGCCGTGGCGCCGGAGTCGAGCTTATCCACCCCGTCAATCAGGGTACTGAGTTTTTGCGCTGCAGCGGATTCCCCGGTGGCCACGCAGTTGTCGTTTTTGAGGGTTTGCAGCTTCGCCAACACATCTGAACCGGCTTGTCCGTGCTGCGCCAGATGGTTTTTGAGTGCCTGATCGTTCGCGGATGCTACAGCCGATTTCGTCTGTTCGGAATTGATGTTGGCGACGATCGCGTCGGCGGTTTCCTGGCTGATGGAGCCGGATTCGACGAGAGGCGCTAGTTTCTGCCGGGTATCTTCGGCAACCTTAGACACCACCGTATTTGACAGATCTGTGCCAAAATCCCCGCTTGGGGCGGAGGTGTCGATTGAGTTCAGGTTTTGGCACATGGCGGTGAGCGTTCCGGGAAGTTGACGCACCCCGTCCTGATCCAGTGCATTCTTGAGCGAATGCGTTCCGTCGGCGACCTGCTGGGCACCTTGGGCGAGGTCGTTCGCGCCTTTCTTAAGGCTGCCGGTGCCGTTTGCGAGGGCTGCGGAGCCATCCGCCAGCTGGGAAGCGCCGTTATGCGCGTCAGAGGCACCGTTGGCCAGGGTTGATGATCCGTCCGCGAGCTTGACGGCACCGTCATTGACTTTTCCGGCACCCTGGTTGAGGGTGCCCGCGCCGTCAGCCAACTGGGACGAACCGTCGGCGAGCTTATTTTGCCCTTCGATGAGCCTACCGGAACCATCCACCAGCTGCCCGGAACCGTCCGCGAGCTTTATGGCACCGTCGTTGAGGGTTCCGGTTCCGTCAGCGAGTTGGGTCATCGCATCGGAAAGTTTGACGGTGTTCGCGTTGATTTTGTCGGCGCCGTCAGCTGCCTCATTCATTTTGCCGTGAATGGTCGTGAAGCTTGCCAGCAGAGTGTTCGCCGTCTTATCCCCCACCTTGGAGGCTACGGAATCCCGCACGGCTGTTCCCGCCTTCGTCACGATGTTGGTGAGCACATAGTTATTGGCGTCGTTCGTGATGATTTCCAGTCCGGCGGCCTGCGGGTTAATGGGACCGGTGTTGCCTTTCTCATCGGGTTTGAACGAGCCGGTACTCACGAGCCTGGCCGAGAAGTCTTTCGGAATCACGAGCGCAAAATCATAGGTTCCGTCGCTGACGCCTTGGACGGCTTTATCACGGGTCTCTACGCTCTTCCAGTCGAAGGTTCCCGCATCCAGCAGGCTCTTTTTGACATCCGCACCGGTGTTCAGATCGTTACCGGAGGCATCTTTCGCGCCCTCGTCTTCCACCACGAGTGCGCCCACAATACCGTTCACATTCCCGTAGGCATCCCAGTTGCCGTACAGGTACAGTGAACCGTACAGCAGCGGAATACACGACATAGCAAGAAGCACCAGTACCGGAAGCACTCCGGAGGTTAGACGCTTAAGTTCGACGAGCGCAACACGAAATACACTCACAGTTACTGTTCCTTCTCTGCTGGATTCTTCGGGTTTGATAATTCTTCGAGCTGTTCTTCGTGGTCTTCGAGGAGAGGCTCGGATACTTCGGATGCGTTCACCGCCGAGTCTTCCTGCGGTGACCGGACGGTCTGTACCTTCTCGCCCGGATCCTCGCTCTCTAGCGTCTCGCGATCGTTCGGGTCGCCATGATCGTCGTGGTGGTCGCCGCCGAGCAGGTCATCCAGGGACGATTCGGTTTCCTCCCGCGCGACGGTGAGGCGGATACTCTCGCGCGCATCCTGCGGGGTTTCTTCAAGGTCTTCGTGGGCGTCACCAACCACGGCAGTTTTGCCGTCCCAGCTTTCGGAAATATGCGGAACTACGGCGATCACGGCACGCGGATCGTCTTCGTTTTCGGCGAGTTCCTGCAGATACGGCAGCCACATGCGGGTGTGGTCCAGATGCCGTGAGGGAGTATCAAATACTAGAAGATCGGAGCGGGTATGCGCCGCTAACGCGCTCATCAGACGGATGTTCTGCTCACCTGTAAGCTGTTCGGTCCAGAGCCTGTCGAGCTCGCCTAAATCGTTCTGCTCCAGCCAGTGGCTTGCTCGGGGCCGACCGAAGAACGGCAGAGAGTACGAGAGCATTTCGGAGACGTAATCATGCACGCGCATATGCACTTCGGGGGCGGTAACTTCTGGGGAATCAATAATGTCAGAGATACTGCGCAGGTGGCGCAAGCTGACGGGGCTTCGGTGATCCCAGCTGAGAGTTCCGCCGCTGAGCTTCAGCCGCCCGGTAAGGGCTAAGCTCAGGGAGGTGCGTTCAATCTGACTGTCGGCCTGTATCAGGATGACCTCGCCGCGTTCCACCGTGAAGCTGGTACGGCCGAAGAGTGCCTTATGGCGGCCCCGAGCCCAAATATCGTCTGCGGTTAACATGTGTGCTGAACCTTTAAATGAATACGTGTCAGGATTCTTGGCGCATCCCCGCTTTATGTGGCACGCAGGACCCTGAATTACCTCATCTATCGTAGATCCGCAGAAACAGTGCACATGACCATTTCTTGACGATTTCCGATATTATTTTTGAAATTTATGGATTATTTTTCAAAGAAAAAGCGATTTTCGTTCAAATAAGGGGGCAAGTCGTGCCGGTCCCTTTCGCTTCCTCTCTCCCCTATCGTCCTCCTTGTCTTCTCCGAACAAAAGGCTCGTGATGTGAATAAAACGTTGGAAACCGTTTGATCACATCACGAGCCTTTTATGAGGGCACAAGGATTTTAGGCAAAAATACCCAGCGGCTTAGACCCCTTGCTGCGGGCGGCGTGCTTCAAAAAATGTGCGCATCAACCCGGCACATTCCTCACGCAGCACCCCGGCGTAAACCTGCACATCAAGCCCTAAACGACGGTCACGGAGCACATCATATTGACTCCCCACCGCACCCGTTTTTTCTTCCCAAGCACCCATCACCACCGTGGGTATGCGCGCCATCAGAATCGCCCCGGCGCACATGAGGCATGGTTCAACGGTCACTACGAGCGTGCACTCTTCCAATCGCCAGGTCTTAAGATGCTGTGCCGCCTGGCGGATCGCGTGGATCTCAGCGTGCCCGGTGGGGTCATGATCGTGTTCGCGGCTATTGTGCCCCGAGCCAATAATTTCGCCTTCGGCATTTACCACCACTGCGCCGATAGGTATCTCACCGGCGCATGCTGCGCGCTTGCCTTCGTCGAGAGCCAGGCGCATCCAGCGTTCATGCTCAGCCAATGTCGCAATGGTACTGAGGGCTTCGCCGTCACCGGCGTGAGCACCACTATTGTTATATTCCATATCGCCTATATGTCCTTGTCAAAAGCTATATATTCCTCATGAGAAATACATATTCTCAGTGTGTCATACCCAGCGCGAAGGGGTATACGGCGGATGCTCCGCCCGCCCGCAGCCGCTGCGCCAACACGGTTATGCTCCAGCGAGAATCCACAATATCGCTCACTAAAAGCACAGGTCCCGGATGCTCACGCAGCCTCTCAATTACCTCAGGCGGAATCTGGTAGGAACGCATGACATCGGCGCATCGGAAAACACTGTTACCGCCGAAGAAACGCGGTTCGGCGGCTAGCTCAGCCTCGCCCAAATACACGAGTTTACCGACATGGGCCAGCCCCTCCCCCAACGAGCGCGCTAACGTGGGACGCACCGGAGACGGTACCGTGAGTACGGTTTCGGGGCGCCCGGTTTCACCCCAGTCCCATGCCGCAAGAACCCGCACGCAGGCCTGCCCGAGGGCTTGGGGAACGGGCGTATCGAGAGGTTCCCCGGATTCGTCGGTCGCCAAAAGTTCACGCACACGGCTGCCCCACCCCACATCGCTGAGGCGTGCCAGCGCGTAACCCGGTTCGGCGCGCTCTGACACCGGAATCTTACCCTTCGGCGCATTCTCTCCCGCGAGTTCCTGCAGCCCGGTAGGCCACATGCCGCGCGGGGCTATTTCTACGCCAACCGCGTTGAGGGTTCCTTGAGCCTGCTGCACGGCGCGCTCAGAGACCTGTTCGGGGTACCAGGGGCCCGCGCACCTATCGCATTTTCCGCACGGAGCCGCCGTGGTATCGTCCAGCTCGCGTGCCAGAAAGACCATGCGGCACCCTTCGGTACTTTCGTAGGCGAGCATGGCCTCTTGCTCCCGAACGCGCGCCTGCGCCACGGCACGGTATCGCGGCGCATCGTAGCTCCAGGGAGTACCGGTGGAATACCAGCGTGAGCCGATCTTGCGCACCGCATCCTCAACATCAAGTACTTTGAGCAGAAGCTCTAAGGTGCTTCGGCGTAACTGTACACGTGCCTCCAGCGCGGGTATAGAAAGCCCATCGGGCTCATCCGCCAGCGCCTCACACACGGCGTAGGCGTTCTGTTCGTCGGGCATGGATGCGGTCGCAAAATACTCCCAGATCGCGCGATCTTCACGCCCGGGCAGCAGAAGTACATCCGCATGGTCGGTGCCGCGACCGGCACGGCCCACTTGCTGGTAGTAGCTCACCGCCGAAGAAGGTGCCCCAAGATGCACCACAAACCCCAGATCGGGTTTATCGAATCCCATACCGAGGGCACTCGTGGCAACAAGAGCCTTAACCCGGTTGGTTTTGAGGGCTTCTTCGGCTTCGCGGCGTTCATCCGGATCGGTTTTTCCGGTGTACGCAAGAACCTTGTGCCCGGCGGTTTGCAGCAGCCGGGAGGTGTCTTCGGCGGCGGATACCGTCAGGGTATAGATAATCCCCGACCCCGGCAGCGTATCAAGGTGTTCAACCAGCCAGCCTAGACGCTGCGCTTCGTCGGGCAGCTGCAGCACGCCCAGCCTCAGCGAATCGCGGGTGAGCGAACCGCGCAGCACCACAACATCCTCGGGGCTGGCGCCTGCGGCAAGCTGTTCGGCAATATCGCGGCTTACACGTTCGTTCGCGGTTGCGGTCGTCGCGAGTACGGGAACGTTCGTATCAAGCTCACGAATAAGCGCCCCGATGCGCCGGTAATCGGGGCGAAAATCGTGCCCCCAATCGGATATACAATGCGCTTCATCAACCACCAGAAGACCAAGCCGCGGCTGAAGATAAGGCATCCACTCTTCACGAAATGCGGGGTTATTGAGTCGTTCGGGTCCAATGAGGAGAACGTCCAGATCGTTTGCATCAAGGCGGGCGCGTATTGCCTCCCATTCGGTCACGTTAGCGGAGTTCACCATAGCGGCACGAACCCCGGCACGTTCGGCTGCCTGCACCTGGTCGCGCATGAGCGAAAGCAGCGGGGAGATAATAAGGGCAACCCCGGAACCTTGGGCGCGCATCAGAAGCGCCGAAATAAAATACACGGCAGATTTTCCCCAGCCTGTACGCTGTACCACGAGGGTGCGGCGGCGGTCGGTGACAAGCGCCTCGATAGCCTCGAACTGCCCGGGGTGAAAGCTCGCATTCGGGCTTGCGGTGAGCTTTCTGAGCAGGGCTTGGGCGTTTTCATGGAGTGTTGGCATGGGGTTCCTTTGTGAGGGGTTTCTCCCATCATGGCAGATTTCAAGGCTCCGCACATGCTGTACGGTTACCTCGTGCATACAGGTTTGGGAATACTATCACGGTCACGGAATATATGGGTACTAACTTCACCGCCCTTATATTCCTCATCGGGTATAAACGCCATGATTCCATCAGTTAGCCAAGCTCGTGAGGCAGGTTCACACTCTTAATCGTTTCTCACAAAGAATCCCGGTAGAATATTGCGAGACACTTCATAGCTTCCACATATTTTTGCCTTAGTGGTCTCTCAGGCAGACCGCATAGGATTGTGTGCAAGCACCGCGCGTGCCTTGTGTTCGACTACTTCAGGATTTTTCTATGGCTTTTTTTATCCCCGTACTTCTTGCCCATCTTCCGCTGGGGCTCCTCGGTTTCAAGCTTGAAGATGTGCTGATCAGCACCGGTCCGTGGGTTCTGGTGGTTTCGGCCATCATCGTTTTTATCGAATCGGGCGTGCTGTTTCCGGTGCTTCCGGGCGACTCTTTGATCTTCGCTCTGGGTATGCTCCACGACCGCATGGGGCTGTCGCTCTGGTTGGCGTTCCCGGTTCTTATCATTGCAGCGGTAGCTGGCGGCGAGGTCGGGTATCAGCTGGGTGCCCGCTATGGCCGTAATCTTTTCAAAGACGATGCAAAAATCCTGAGCACCAAGAACCTGCACGCTGCGGAAGAATTTTTTGCTAAACGAGGCGGTTTCGCACTTGTTGTAGGTCGCTTCGTACCGATCGTTCGTACCTTTGTTTCGCTGGCGGCGGGTATTTCTTCGTATCCGCGCCGCAGGTTCAACCTCTGGAATATTCTAGGCGCCGTCCTGTGGATTGGTTCTATTGGCATGGCAGGCGTGCTGTTGGGTGGTGTCGAGTTCATCCACAACAATATTGAGATGCTTGCGGTCATTATTGTGTTGGTTTCGGTTCTGCCCGTGACCTTTGAATACCTGCGCGGTCGCTCCAAAGCCAAGGGCGAAGCAGCCGAGTAGGGGCGCCTAAATCTCAAACTTCTGCGTATGCATAAGGGGGCGGCGAATACAGTCTGTATTCGCCGCCCCCTTGCTATATGCTTATATTCTTATCGAAGCATATACCCTAATGGTTATAGGGTTGGTTCCCCTGCTGCTGGTAGGGATTTACGCCGCTCTGATTCTGCTGGTACATACGCCAGATGCGGCTCTGAGCGGTATACTGCGTAGCATCACGCAGCACCATGAACACGATAATGGCGCCCTGCAAAACCGTGGAGAAGATTGTCATACCAATTGACACAGGGTCGTTCATCGTAGAATACGGGGAATAACTTACCGACCCTGTGCCGGCACCCATGAGGATCATGATCAGGGCAATCACACCGAATGCAGTACCAATACTACTTAAGACCAAAGCTGTAATACGCGCCCAAGTGTGCCCTTTGGCGTAAAAATAACCGATAACGACCGTAAGAGCGACTATGATGACGGCTATCAGAATGCCAACAACAATACTCGTTGTTATCAACGAGTCTGAAAAGTTGACGCTACTGTAGTTCCCATACGGAGAGTACTGGTTCTTCTGCTGTTCGAGCAGGGCATTCATCCTGTCTCGAAGGGTTACCGAGTTGTAAATACTTGATACCAGGGCATAAAGCGCATACCCAAAGATCAGATAAATACCTGTTTTTACTACCGTGCTGGGTTCGGGTTTTTTCTCTGGAACAGACATATAAGCCCCTGGCTGGTATGGCTGGCCATAAGGTCCTTGAGGCTGTTGGGCGTATGAGGGCTGATACTGCGGATCTTGATAATAGGGATTTTGGCTCATGGTGTGTCCTGGTGACTCTTATCGTGTGTACCGGTGTTATGTCTGCGGCGGTCGTATGCATTCCAGCAACACTTCTATATGCTGCAAAAACGCAAAACGCTCGCCGTACTTCAATGGTAGTGTACGGCGAACGTTTCCGCGCTGTTGAGGGCGCATCCGGGTGTCTGTAGGTTAGTTCAGGCGGTATCCATCGCTACCACCGTCGTACCGGTCATTAGGATTCTGCGGTGCGGGGTTTGGTCGTGATTGCGGATTCTGCGCCTGCGGGTTTTGTACAGCCTGACCGAATCCTTGCTGAGGCTGGGAATCTGTGGGCTGTTGAACGGGCTGCGGACCCTGATCCTGCCGGTAGTTGCGCCAGAGGCGGCTATCGCTCGTGTACCGAGCGGCATCACCACGAAGCATGAAAACCACTACCGCAATCTGCAAAATAATGCCCAATATAAGAACTATGTATACAGCAGGGCTTATAGATACCTGCTGCGCCCCATCCATCTGAGATGTAACGGACTGTACCAGCGACTGGGCGAGAAGGGTGAGCAAGAAGTAGAGCAGATCGCGAATGGTACCGATAATCCCCAGGACAAGGGCGGTAATGCGTGCCCATCCATGACCCTTAGAGTAGAAGAATCCGAGGAGAATGGTAAACGCAGCAAAAATTGCACTGATGACATAGCCGAGTCCCATCGAAGAGTTTACTTCGGTCGTCTTGCCGTTCTCCGTATGGTATGTCTGGAACCCGAAATCATCCAAGCCAACAATGGCTCGCATGATCATATACAACGCCACGGCGTAAATCAGGTAGGTGCCGATCTTGACGACGGTAGTGGGCTCGGGTTTCTGCGTTGGCACGGGTGCGTATTGAATCGCCGGGTGCATGGGCGCGTTGGGATGCGGCGGCTGGTATGGGGGTTGTTGACCATAAGGATCTTGACTCATGGTTCCTCCTCAACAATGTTTTCTGTGGTTGGGCTGCGGAATTCTCACTTCGATCGTTGAGAGTTCCTTAAAAGAATGTTCGTCGTGCCCCCGCCTGAGGTGCACGACGAACATTGTTAGGCATGCACGAAGTGCATCAAACCTATGAAATTTTCAATCTCTAATTCAGATTGTACCCGCTATTACCCTGATGGTCTTGGGGATTTTGCGGGTTTTGCGGCACATTATTCTGCTGAGCCTGCGGATTCTGAGGAGCTTGCGGGTCATATCCATACCCCTGCTGCCCGTTCTGAACATGCTGGGCGTTATGCTGTGCAGCGGGTGCCTGTCCCTCGGATGCGGGCACGGCGAGGGCGCTGGCATCGACGGGCTGATTTTCCTGCTGTTGTGCAGCTACCGCGCCGTAATATTCCCGAGCCTTCTTCATGTATTTAAGAGTGGTTGGCAGCCAAATCAGAATGATCAGAAGGACTTGAACTGCCATTGAGACAAATTCAAGATAGATTTCGATTCTAATCCCCTGAAACATGCCGCGGTAACGCTCAGGGGTCAAATCACTAGCCAAAAGCTCATTAACGGCTGAAAGTGTTTCTAAATTATCAGAAATATCAATAGCATATATACCTGTCAAGATAGCAGCTACAGCGGTTAGACCAATGGCGGACCCTGCCCCTCCTTCTTTCATTTTTCTAGCCAAGGTAAAGAACAGAAAGGCAGATACAATGGAAAAAATATATGCCCTAGGACTAGAGCTAGAAACCCCAATAGTATCTCCGCCGCTGAGGTTATATTCTTCCGCGAATTTCTTCCATTGAGAATTTAGAGAGAAGATCATTATAACGTCAGTAATCCGCAGGAGAGCCGCAATAATACCCACGATCAGACCGGTGACAACAGTT
>ENA-OWND01002107-OWND01002107.1-metagenome-genome-assembly--contig:-NODE-2107-length-11061-cov-6.035890_pt1 | contig 11061 bp, 9 predicted proteins | sample MGYA00245342_ERZ651119 | MGnify/ENA primary metagenome ERZ651119 (study PRJEB26857, sample SAMEA4031756) | metagenome | biome: human; feature: oral; material: saliva | place: Philippines | collected 2014...
GCATTTACATCTTCATGTATCCTTGACCAATCCAAGATATACTGTTTAAAGTAAGTAAGATAAACTCTTGAAGGCATAACAGGAATCACAACTAGATTCTCATTCCCTTCATAAGTAGGAAAATAACTACTAATAGACTTCAATCCTTTATCAGTAGATACAAGTAAATTATTATTATTGACAACTACTGAATCAGTACCTATCAGCCTGTAAATTTTTCTCATAGTCTGTCCTCGCTTGCTCTAATTTCTTCCAATTCTTTTCGCTTATATTCCCTTCAAACAATATCTTTTTCAACTTATGCTCACCTGTTATGTTTTCCCACGTTTTCAGAACGGTAGTAACACCTGAAACATTCTCATTGATCCATTTATACTGTTTATCAAAGAAACCAACTTCAACAGGAGCAGTTGAAAATCCAATTTGGTCAACTTCACCCAGCAATGAATACCACTCTTTATTAAGAACCTTCTTTCCATTGACTTTCTCATAGACCTTAATCTTGCTATTGATAACTCTTACAGCCATCTTCGCCATATCCAGCTTTTCATTCAACGCTTTTTTTACAAAATCTAAAGCCACTTCATCACACATTCGGACTTCATACCGATTCTTGAATTGCAAAGCCGAATGAATGAAATCTAAATCAAAGCCAAGTTTTTTCGCCTGCTCAATATCCTTTTGATAGAAGCAGAAATGATAGGCAGATTGTCTTGAACCAAAGTAAATTGTTTTAGCTTTTCCATACTGACCATTATCTTCAATCTGCTTCAATCTCAACCGACTATCAATCAAGCCTTCGTCCCAAAGTTCTACCAGTTTACCAAGTTCAAAATTTCCTTCTTCGTTATACTTTTCATCAAGCGCAATATCTAACCGAGGTATATTCATATACTTTCCATCACCTTCAGCAATTTCACGCTCATACTCAAAGCACCGTATAAAGAAATCTCTCCAGCTTGCCTTTTGTTCTTCTTCTAGGTAATACTCAAATTGCCTGCAAGCCTGACCTTTTAACTCAATCATACAGCCCATATCTTCCCTTTTCTTTGAAATGAAAACATTGATATTCTGAAATGTAAACTTTGTATCATATCCTGAACCACCCTTTTCTTCTTCAAGAAAAGGCTTATTTTGCAGACACAAAACATTTGCTATCACATCAATATAATCTTGCGTTTTAAATGTAACCTTCACATAGTCAACCTTTCCTTCCAAAGAAAATCCACTATCTCGCACACCTTCTTTAAAAGCTATCAACGCATTCACTTTCAAATCATAAGACTCAGGAATCTCACCAGCTTCTTTCCATCTATATAATGTTGCTCTATCTATTTCTAAATAGTTAGACATTTCCTGATCTGAAAAAGCGTACATCTTTTGTACCTTGTTTAGATTCTCAAATTCCATATTTCTCCTTACTTTTCAATAGTGTTGCATTTTTTGAAGCCAAAAAGTCAGTATTATCAAGGCTTTATGCTTCTACGCACATCTTCTACCCCCCTATTAGTCATAGGGGGTTAATTCGCACAATCCAGCCTGCTAGTACACGCTAGTACACGCAGTCGCTCGTCGCACTCGCTTCCTCGCTCCTGCTACTAGCTACTAGCAAGCTGGATTGCACCAACTAGCACAGTACCCAAAAAAGGCTGTTATACGCTCCTATCTGAAATCCTACTTCAAAAATAAGCGTTAATTGTCTTCCGTTAACACTCCAGAGGACACAAAAAAAGCGCTGCTTTTTCTAAAACCTCCGTCTTTTTTAGTGTAAATGTGATATAATCGTAGAGCAATGCTTTTCTCTTAAGCAAATTTTGCAAGAGAGGAGGTGTATTATAATGAGTCATACCTTGGAGCTCCTTATTGCCATCATGGCAAATGTAATAGCTGGAATTATCCTCTATTTCATTTGTAAGTGGTTGGATGGCAAAAAATAAGCATCGCCAGCCCATATATACCCGTTAATCTTCATAGAACGTAAAAAAAGCCCACAACTATTGGCACTAGTTGTGGGCTTTGGTGTTCTAATGAACCATACCTTAGTATCTAAAGTATACCCCATTTGGGATATCTTGTCAAATCAAATCCCCTCACAACCAATTAAATCAATATTCATCAAACGGAAAATTTTCCAAAATCTCACTCCAATTTTGAGTTGTATTCTGTTTCAATTCAAACAAATCCTTTATGATAGTTCTTTGAATCTCATTCAGGTACACTACATTATCTTCCTTTTCAAATTCTAAAATACCATCTAACTTATCTACTAGATTCTTCATTGAACCAGCAGACACACCAATTTCTTTAGAAAACGCAAACGTTCTTACTAAATCATTTCCACTTTCTTTTTGTCTACTAGACATCAATTCTTGAACAAGCCCAGGATCAGCCTTCTTAACTTCTCCTTTTTCCAATTCCTCTTGTGCTTCCATCTCAGCTTGAAGATTTTCTTTTTCTTCCTCTGACAATTCAGCACTCGGATTTTCCAAAGGATTGAAAGGATTTCCTCGTCGCTCAATCTTCTCATATTCATCAGTAAAGGAGAATCCCTTTTCTAACAAAGGAGAATAAAATTCTCTTGCCACTTCTCCATATACACTAGCATATCCACGACCATAAACACGCTTACCGCCCAGGTACTTAACATACTTAAATTCCTTATTCCTATTGACTTCTCCGAAGGCTAAATCATATCCAACCTCGTCCAATCGACCAACAGAAATTCGGAAATTGATATTCGCTTGCAATTTTGAGCCTAAATCTTCTCTTGAAGGCTTCTGCATTGCAATAGTCGCAAAACACCCAGCTTGCCTTCCTAGAAGCAAGAATTGACCCATAGCATTGTCTAAACGTTGTCTTGTCTGAAAATCAAGCATAGCACACAAGGCATTATATTCATCACAAACTAAAAAATAAGGTTCAAGTCCATATTCAAAAAACTTCTTCAAATCCTTGTCGCCATTTTCTTCACGCATTTTACGCATATAAGCATAGCGAGCGAACATAATTTGAACTGCTCTTTCAATCATAGAAACAATATCTTCAACCTGATAGGAAATACGATCTTCAAAAGCTTTCTGCTCAGACATAGTAACAAAGTCAGCTTGTTTAGGATCGCATATATCCACTACTCCAACTTTAGCCATAGCACGAATCAGAGTTCTTAAAAGAACTGTCTTACCACCACCAGTACCACCACAAACCAGCAAATGGGGATCATCAATAGGATTCCAATAGAGATTCTTCATTAGTTGAATACCTTTACTAGAATATTCAACATCACTAATCTTAATACGATTCTGAAACGCTGAATAAGCCATTTTATAAGTTTTAAATTTAATATCGTCCTGAACTTCCATAAAGTCCATAAAAAAAGTTGTTTCTAAATCTGAACCAATCTTCTTAAACTTATCTTGAAACTTATTTCCAGCCATTTTAAAAGCAATTTCCAAATCATACCGATTCTGCTTCATATAAACTGCTGGAAAAACAACTTTATCCCTTGTTCCTGAATCAGTCTTAATCTTTTTCGTATAAGAATATCCATTTTCTTTCAAAAAGAAAGCAAGTTTAGCAAGTCTTTCTAACTTTTGAAAAAAGAAAAAACGTTCTTGTGATAACCAAGTCAAATAAAAACTAATCAAACTAAACACTGTCACCATCAAACTGACAATCACTATCGAAGGAACATCAGCATTTTTTAGTTTCTCTAAATTTTGATAAATATAAAATCCTAATATTGGACTAAACAACAAAAAGAAAAAAGAAAAGATATAGTATCTTAAATTTTCCATGTAAGGCTTAATCTTAATTCCACGATATGCTGGAAATAAACTCATATCTTTTCTCCTTTAGAAATTATCCCTTATGTTCCTGTTTTTGCTCAGATTTTTGATCCTGCTTCTGTTCTTGTTTAGGTTGACCTCCACCTACACGCTTAACATTTTCAGCACGCAAGGCAAAAGCATGACCTTTAACCTCAGAAACATTGTTGTTTCCACGTGAAATTGTATATGAATCTTCATAAATCCAAATTGTGACATCACCAACAAGTTCAACTTCAGACATCATAGGAATATCTTCTACAGAAATACCTTCTTCCAATTTAACTGGAATAATTTCTTGCATTTTATCCGAAAAAACTTCTGCATGCGTTGGATAATCAACAGGTGAACCATCTACCATTTTAAAATTTTCAATAAAACTGATAAATTGCAATTTACCAAGCAATTCTTTTGCATCAACAGGAATTTCTGCATTATTAAATTTACGAATACTAAAAGCCATTATTTTTTTCTCCTATTTCCTATAATTTATTTCTCAAAACGCAATTCAGTCGCTTCAAATTGAATCTCTTCTTTTGTGCCAACCAAACGTGTCACCATATTAAGCCCTGAAACTGACTTAACAAATGTAAGACCTCTTGTTTTCGGAACATCAGAATTTGCCAAACCATATACACGAATAGTTACCGTACTTTGTTTATCCCCTGAAATCTCAAATTCTCGGAAAGGTACAAAATCATCATACGAACCATTGACTACTTCACGAAACTTTGGACTCACAACAACTTTAGATCCAATCACATTCAATCCCACAGGGAGTTTTTTAATTTTTGCCATTTTTTCAATTTCCTTTTCTATTTACATTTTTTCTTTAAAAAAATAAAGGACGATAAGTCCTGTTTTTTTATCGCCCTTTGCCACTATAAATTAGTCGTGCTTACGTTTAAGACTAGTAAGACCAAGAAGCCCTACAAATGCACCGATAAATCCAAGCGAACTTGAAGCGGTACCGGTATTAGGCAATGATGGTTTCTTAGGCTCTTCTGGTTTCTCAGGCTCAGGAGTATGAGTTACAACCTTCGCTACCATTTCTTGACCGTTGACAATGTTCACAAATTTATTTTCAATTTCTCCACTTGCAATACGTTCAACTTCGATATAGAAATCAACATCAAACGTGCCTTGCACTCTTAGAGAGTTCAAGAACTCTTTATCAATAGTGTAAGCCCACTTACCTTCTTTCTCATTCCATGTTACTTTAACAATCTTCTTGATAAAGTCAGAGTTTGTACTTTGATCAAACTCAAATTGGAACGTATAAGCAGAACCTTTAGCAATCTTGTCTCCAGCTTTTACAACTTTACCATCAGAAAGAACTACATCATACGGTAACACCATATCTTTTCCTGCTACATATTCAGTACCACGAATAATTCCTGACCAATTACCTGTATATCGATCATGCTTCAAGTCAAGCATATCAATACCGTCATATTGGTAAAGAGTATCGTGCTTAGAAGGCACAGTCACACCGTTCAAGAGGTAACGTAGGTACTCGCCAATTTGAATTTCTTGACCGTCACGCACCTTAGAGTTATCTTTGTGATCCAAAGCATGTTTTTCAGGTTTCAAGTCAGGAACTTGCACAGTTACCAAGTTAGAGACAAAGGCATTTCCAAAGTCAATTTGATGGAAATCATTTTTCACAATTTTGCCTTTTTCTACAAGCAAACGTGCAGGAAGCTCAATCGTGATATTCTTAACTGGTTTCACATAGTTTTTATAGAATGAAGCAGAATCTTTGGCTACCCAAAGGTAAAATTCGCCTTTAGGATTCAAACCAGCTTCTTTCAAAATGCTTTGAATTTCTTTTGTCCGCTGTTTTTCAGAAAGAACATGGTACATATTAAAGAGCGCTTTAACGTCTTTACCAGTAGAATCCTTCATAGTGATTTTGCTGTCATCTACCTTGTAAGCACCATCTTGAACATCATCTGCCATAGCCCATGTCTTACCATAAGTTTTAGAATCAGCAGTAAACGTTGAATAAGGCTTATAATCAGTAGTCAAACTGAATTTTACATTCTTATCGAATGTATTAGCCCCATCAATATTATGTCCGAATGTATCAACAATAGCCTTTTTAGGTTTTGGAGTTGATGGTTTCACACGCAAGCGTGAATAGTTCACTTTTACAGTAGGAACTAAAGGCATTTTAGGAATTCTTTTCTTCTCTGGTGGAGTTGGAGGATCTGGAATTGGGAGTGGTGTACGAGGTACAAACTCTTTTGGTTTCTCCAATTTAGGCTTAGGAATTTCCTTAGTGTCTTTTGGCTCGTACTTAGGTTTTTCAGGTGGTGTAGTCAAGACTGTTACAGGAACAGTTGCACTTGCTTTACCAAACAATCCAACAGCCCAGTTTTCATCTTCAAAGATTTCTTTATCAGTTGGAACAGGCTTACCTTCTGCAATAGCTTTATTTTTAGCACTTTTACGAACATAATCAATATCAGATTGCGAACGTTTCCCTACTCCATTGTAGTAAGAGAGGTTCAATGTAGAACCATGACCTACAGAAAGAAGTGAACCAAGTGGAATATCTGACTCGTCTCCAACGTTTTCGTAATGTTTACCATCAGCAGACTTATGTTCGCCCTTATAGTATTCTTTCCCATCACGAGTGATTTTCTTAACTTCTGAACCTTTTGGATTGAGGACAAGCCCTTCTGTTCCATCTTCGTAAGTCAAACGCAACTCTTGTCCCCAGTCAATGTCATTGAACATTGAAGCAATAGTCAAGATAGCTTTTTGTTTGTTTTTTTCTAGGAAGAACTCAATTTTAGGATTGAACTCAACTAAGTTCCAAAAACCAAAATTGATAGAACCATCTTTGGCGTATTCATAAATTTTAATTTTTGTGTCTGTCAATGATTTCCCATTTTCAACCCATTCTTTTTCAACTTTATTCAAAGTGAATTTAGCAGAGATTTTTTCCCCTTTTTCATTTTCAGCAACGTTATGAATCGTGAAAGAATCGCCTGATTTTGGCTCTTGAAGTTGACCTAACAAACCTTTACCTTTAACGATAAGGTCTTTACGACTACCTGAGATAGTTGAATCGGCATGAAGTCCAATATAGTCTTTGACCTTCATCAATCCTTCTAACCCTTCAAATGAAACAGTCATTTTTTTGTAGTAATTGACGCTTCCACGTTGGCTTTCGTCGTAATCGCCGTAAACCGTGATATGAGGTTTTTCAGCTTTTACACCCTTCTTAGCAAGTTCTTCTTTTTCTTTGTTGTACTTAGCAAGATCGCTTTCATATTTTGCTTGTTTTTTTTCATAATCAGCTTTTAAATCAGCGTTGTCCTTTTCAACCTGTTTATTATAGGTTTCTTGGTCTGCTACAGCTTTTTTGTAGTTAGCTTCTTTTGTAGCGTTGTCCTTTGCGATACGCTCATTTTCAGCTTTGGTATCAGCTTCTTTTTTAGCATTGTCAGCAAGAATAGCCTTATTTTCAGCTTCAATACGTTTGACTTCTGCTTCATGATCTTTTACAGCTTTTTCAAACTTATCTTGTTTATCCTTGTTTTCTTTTTCTATTACTTCACGTTCTTTAGTAGTTTTATCTACCTTAGAAGAATAATCAGCAGTCACAGCTTTGACATCTTTTTCCTGTTTAGCATAATCAGCTTCAATTTCTTTTTGCTTTTCTGCTACTGTTTCAGAGGTTGCAACACCTTTGTCCTGAACTGCTCCAACTTCAACTTTAACACCAGCATTTTTAGCTTCAGTAACAGCTTTATCAAGGTTGTCATGAGCAATAGGAACTTCTACTTCTGTTTTCTTTTCTACTGCAACAGGTGTAGTAGGTTTTACTTCATCAGCAGATACAGTCCCTTGAAATCCCATTCCCAAAATACCAAGCGCAAGAATAACTCCACACGCACCAGCTACTTTTGTCTTACGGATTGAACCGTAAGCCTTAAATTCTTGTGTCTTTGACATCTATTTTTTTCTCCTTTTTTCTATAAATAAAAATTTCAATTTTACAATCCCATTCTATGATGGTGAACGAGATCGTTTATAAACTACTAAAATCATTTTTTCTCCTTTTCTATAAACAAAAAAAGCCAGTTAAAACTGACCTTCTAAAATTTTACCCATCTACTTAAAATAATATTACTTATTATAAAATATCTTTCTCAGATTCAACATTTTTTTTAAAACTCAATAATCACTCCATTTTCTCTAAAATAAGAATACGTTCTTTCGATTTTAGAAATTATCTTGCTGTAATAACTACGAGTCAACTGACCGACACCATACAGTTGATAATACAAATCATCACAGCATTTCTTTGATGATACATAAACATCAGCACCATTTTTTACATGAGCATAGATTTTCAAATTCCAGCAGAATCTACTATAGATTCGATTATACTCTTTTATGATCCATTCTTCGGAATATGTTCTTAACCCCTCTTTATAACCATACTCTTCGATTTTAACACACCTCTCTCCTACTACTCAATCTTATCTACTAGGTCAAGTAAGAATTGCTTCACTTCACTCTTATGAACATATTTAGTCTTATCATCAGCAAAAAAGCGAATAGCTTCTTCATAACTTTTCCCTTTAGTCAACATTGTTACCAATCCATGAGAAAATTGATGGTGACAGCCTAAATTATCTAAGTCCTTTGTAGACAAAACTTCTTCACGCTTCACAGTGAATTTTTCATCAACATTGATAAGATCATCTATAGCACAATTATAATACTTTGCTAGCTTGTAAAGTTTATCAATGCTAGGCTCACGATCTCCACTTTCATAGCGTTTATATGCTTTCTTTTGAATTCCTAGAAAGTTTGCTAGATCATCTTCTGACTTATTGTTTCTTTCTCTATACAAAATCAATGCTTTTGATACGTTAATCATTTTGATTCCTCTTTTCTTTTATCTACACCTCTACTCATATTGTTAATTTACATAAAGGAACTCCATAGATTCCCTTGTGAAAACTAACAATACTTTCAATTCTTATCAGGACAAAACCTGTTTTATAAAAATCTAGTTATTGTTAATTTTTCGCAAAATAAAAAGGCTTATTTCAAAGCCTTTTTACGTTTTTTCAATAGAATATAGCAATATAAAAAATGTATGCTCCTATCTTCGCATACTTTCAGCTTCTCAGCCTACTACCTTCGCCAAGGTCACGAATTTAAGGATAACTCAATATCCCCTCTTTCTTACCCAAAGGCATTAGCAAGATTTTACTCTCACACCGACCATACAACACATAGACCTCACTATCTCACTCTAGCTACCTTCTAAGAAGTATCATTGACTGTACCACAGCCGTCAGTTCCCTTTTCTTATCTACTAAGGCGAAAGGACGAAACACCCAACGTGAACTTTACAAACTCTAAACTCCTTGCCAACCACATTTACTTATGGTATAATAATACCAATTCACCAAAAACAAAATATCGTAAACAGCTTAGTAAGATGGAAACACACTTTGCTGGATTTTTGTTTTCAAAAATATTAGAAAAGAGAACATTATGGTTGAAATCATTACTAAAACAATATCCATCATTTACAACATTGTTAAGTTTTTAGTCCGTCTTTACATTAAATCTTTTGACTCAAATCCATATTTGACAACTTTTTGTACAATATTCATCATTATACGTTATCTATGCTTTCCATAGTATTACTAAATAAGTCAGCAAAGAGTTTAGAATCTATAAAGTTTTGTAGATACATTTCATGGAATCTAGTTGGTAGATGTGGCTAAGTTTAAGAAAGTTAAAATAAAGGTCACACCTAAGCACGTAAAAGACCATTATCAATTTACTGAGGAAGAGTTTGAAAAGTTTATCAAACTTTCTAAGCAAATTGATGAAACAACTAAACTCCATGAAATATACCTACAATCAAGCAACTTGACATTTTACTATTTTTCACTTATAATTAAATTGCTACATTTAATATTCGTGTTTGGTCAGTGTCTATCATTGCCTGACACGTTTTTTTATTTAATTTTCAAAGACCAATAACTACTATCGTTAGTTAGAGAAAATACCTTATACCTGTTATCACTTTTAAAAGAAATCACTCAATCTTTTACTTGAAACAAAACTCATATTTGCAAACATTGATTATTCTTCTAAAAAGTTTTAGATATAGATAGGCTTCACTCTAGCTAGCTTTAATAGCTCTAGCAGTACAAACAACTCATACTTGATTGTACTAAAGAACCATTAAATTAAATAAAGGAATCTATATTATGGCAAGGAGTAAACAGCACCCTTTCGTCCTCCAAGGAAACCATCTCAAAGATGACTTCAATTCCCATAACAGAAATTGTTATCAAGAAAATGGAAAGAAAGTTACAAAGAGGAAAGTTGATAAAGCTAAAAATATGGACAAGGCTTTCAAGACCCGCTCGAAAGGAAAATTGACTATCCTAATTCCTGTCCGCAAAGGAAACGAGATTATCTTTCCTAGTCGAACAAAATAGTCTCAAAGTCAATGTAATCTTCAGACGGAACTTCATTTATCTCCTCGTCTAACTTCAACAAAACTTTTCCTAGCGCTTGACGATACATCAATGAAACACGCTCAATATCATTTAGACGAATTTCCGAGAGTCCCTGCATATCATATTTATCTCTAAGACTTTCTACCATTTCAAGATTATCTTCACAAATTCTTGAAATATCTGAAATAAACGAGAACATTTGTAATTTTGTTTTCTCTTTATTTGAGAAAGTTGACTGTTCCATTCTCTACTCCTCATTTATTTTATGAAAGGTATTGACTTAACAGCTTTTAATCTGTATTATTATAATACAACTTTTTATCTGTTTTGTCAACAGGTTTTTTAAAACTTTTTTATGTTTTCTAAAAATTTAAAAGATTTAAGATTGAAAGCCAATCTTACTCAAGTACAAATTGCTCAAGAACTAGATATTACTCAACAATCCTATCAAAAATGGGAAAGCGGTAAAAGCAAACCAACCCTTAACACCCTTGAAATGTTTTCTGATTTCTTTGGGGTTTCTATCGAAGAACTTCTATCTGATGGGACTGTTCGTATCGAATCAATCCTCAACGCTGATAAAATCTCTTACAAGAACCAACTACTATCAGATGAAACCGTTGATTTAATTAAGAAAACTATAAAAGACATATTGTAATCGAAATTGAAAATTTATATCGCTTTCGATATATCTATTATATATCGTTTCCGATATATTGTCAATA
>ENA-OWND01002108-OWND01002108.1-metagenome-genome-assembly--contig:-NODE-2108-length-11054-cov-7.833348_pt1 | contig 11054 bp, 10 predicted proteins | sample MGYA00245342_ERZ651119 | MGnify/ENA primary metagenome ERZ651119 (study PRJEB26857, sample SAMEA4031756) | metagenome | biome: human; feature: oral; material: saliva | place: Philippines | collected 2014...
TGAGGCTAATACCGCCGTTTCTTGACTATAAAACCGCCCTTTGCAGCATCAAGAACCGACGCTTTTTGTCGGAAAAAGCATGAAATTAGTCTATTTTCGGCTTTGGTCACTTCTCGACAAAGTGGTTTTATGTCATGTAGACTTGGCAAATCGGGGTTTTTAGTTTTCTCTTTCGCTAAAAATCACGACAGTAATTTTTCTTTACTATACATAAAGTTCCGGATCAGATTTCTGTAACTTTTACAAGACCTTTCTTATCCCGAACTCGCGTAATAAATTGATATATGTACTTCTGTAGGTTGGCGAATACTACTGAATGCCTATATTCTTGAGGAACGTCTTTACTTTTACAGTGTATTGCAGAGGGGGGTCTTTGTATGCGTTTGCATGTGTTGAAGCCGGAGCAAGCCAAAGACTTTTCTTCCCGGTCTTTGCCTGATAGAGGATGTTTGCCATTGGGGTAGGGACGTAGTCGTCGGCATCGCCATGTATCAGCAATAATGGCTTATGGCTTTTCATTACTTGACGCAGCGGACTCGCTTCCTGAAAGCTCCAGCCATGGCTAATTTTGTTCACTATGCTCACGATATTGAGAATCGGAAAGGCAGGCAGATTGAATTGTTTCTTTATCTCTCCGGAAAACTCATCCCATACACTTGTATAGCCACAGTCGGCAATGAAAGCTTTTACGTAGGCAGGAGTTTTCTCTCCACTTACGCACATCGTTGTCGCCGCTCCCATAGATATTCCATGAACCACCATATCTGTGTTTGGGAATGTGCCGTTGGCAACACGAATCCACTGCAGCACGTCAAGTCGATCTTTCCATCCCATGCCTATCCATTTGCCTTCGCTCTCGCCATGAGCGACAAGGTCGGGCAGGAGAATGTTCCATTGCAGGTCTTTGTTGAACATATATCCGATGTGCATCATGTCAATGGCACTGCTGCGGTGACCATGTACTATGACTGCCGTGTGGGCAACGGAGGCGGGAGAAGCAAGATACCAAGCATGAATCTTTAGTCCGTCGCGATTCATAACGAAGGTGTCGCGGAGTGCTCCTGATTGGCGTATGCTGTCGACCCACGATGCACACTGCGGATAGTCTCTCTTAAAGGAATCGAAACGTTGCTCAATGTTATATGTATCAGAGTTTCTATACAACGCATATCTTAGGAAATACTCACTTATCACTACGATAAGAATCATAGCAGTGAAGATAATGCCTGCAATTCAATAAAGGACTTTCTTTCGCATTTTGAAGAATATATTATGGTTTTTGATTTTATTGCCAGACGTTACGATATCTCTTCTACATCAACGAAGCCATTCATCACCGTGTAGATGATGATATCAGCCAGCGAACGGGCATTAAGCTTTTCCATGATATTCTTTCGATGTGTAATTACCGTGGTGATACCGATGTTAAGCTGGTCGGCAATCTCCTTGTTGATGAGCCCCTTGGATAGAAGTACTGCTACTTCTACTTCGCGCGGTGACAATATCTTGCGTTTAGGAGGTATGACATCCTTAGGCGCTTTGGTGTTTTCCTTATGACCGTTGTCCATCAGTTGGAGCACGGTTTTTATTATATCAGTCTCCTTTTGGCTGACATTGATTGTCCTGACATCAGCAATCTGCATGTCGCCGGCAACGAGAACGATAGTCTTGCGGGCAAGGGTGCGGAAGAAAGTAGAGTTTTCGAAATACAGACGTGAGGAAACGAAATAATGTATGAATGATGCCTCTGACTGCTTAAGTTCATCGATTGATACGAATATATCTACTTCAGCAATAGGCATGATATTCTGCAGCAACTGTTTCAGTCCCAGACCTGCAAAGATGCTTGACTCTACAATGGCAAAACGTATCTGAGGCATCATATTCATAATCTATTTGTATTTCTCTATATATTCGTTTCCGCGCGTATCGCCCAGGTCAGCAGCCTTACGGAATGCTGTCATGGCTTCGTCCTTACGATTTTGTTTTATCAATGCCATACCTTGTATGATGTAGATGTCGGCATACTGATCAGTCATGCGTAGAGACAGTTCGCAAGTCTTTATGGCGTTCTCATACTGCCCGACACGCAGTTGCAGCGAAGCCATCTCTGCGAGATAAGTCATTTCTGAAGGATTCAGATAAACAGCATGAGCAATGTCGTTCAGTGCCTGCTGATACTGGCGTATCTGTAGTTCGCGCTTGAAGCGGGTGTAGTAGAAATCGTGAGAAGCCTGAAACACCATCAGTGTGTCGTAGAGGTTATAGTCCTGCAGAGCTTTCTTATATTCGCCCATATCATCGTAAATCAGTCCACGAGCATATATATAAGGTGCCGTGATTCTTGTTATAGGTTTCGGACCTTGCTCAACGGCTTTATCGAGTAGTGGCAGTATGTCTTTATTCTCTGCGCCGAGGTGCGACTTGCATTGTGCCATTTCGTAATACACCTCGCTTGTGGACATGCCACCGTTAGCAACTGCCTCGAAGAGAGAATAAGCCTTCTGGTAGTCGCCCTTTGCATAGATAATCTGTGCAAGTTGGTGCTGATATGCAGGTGAGTTGTTTATCTGGATGGCTTTGTTTATCTGCTCCTCAGCAAGGTCGAACGTCCATTTGTTTTCTATGCTGTCAGGCAGAACCGTTGCCACTCCGTATATCTGTTTAGCGTATTCGCTGTATGCCTCGTCTTTGTTTGGCAAATTCTTGATGGCATCTTCCATAGCCATTGTTGCAGATTCAATATTACCGCGGCTTAACTGAAAACGAGCCATCGCAGAATAGCTGTCGATATCAGTAGGATATATCTTCTGATAATCTTTTATGCTGTTTACTGCGTTGAGCGAGTCTGTACCTGCATTGATCATCATGAGCATGAGCCGTGCCTGATCATGATCCTTTGGCAGTGTTGCACGAATGCCAGTTTTACGGAATACTTGGTCGTGTGATGAGAGACCGGTGGTTGCAAGCTGTGAGTAATAGCGTGAATCGGTAGAGATGATGTCGTACGACGCTTTTGAGCGTTGCACAAGTCCTATTAACATACCTGATTCATTCACAATAGGACAGCCCTCAAATTCATCGCTGATTTCCTCGTTGAAGACGTAGTAGTTATACTTGTCAAGGAACTTTTCTGATGTTTTTACTGTCAAAGCCTTGGCTGATGGACGTTTGGTACTGTAGCTAACAGCGAACACCTTTCCTGTTGCTTCTTTCTCGGCAACGGTGATAGGTGAGACGGCATTAGTGACCTTAAATCGGCAGATGTCGTATATCTCGTTTGCACCAATAATGGATTCTACTTCTGATTTACGTCCGGAGGCATCAATAATGACAGCGCTCTTGGCTCCGATGAAAGGAGTGAATGATGATATCGCCTCGCCCTCGTCACCACAGAATACGCCATGACTTGTAGCGAGGATGGTGCCGTCGGGCTTAAATGTTGTTAGTGAGAAAACTGTTTTACCAGCTTTCTGCACCATGGAACTTTGTGCAAAGATGTGTGTTGTAAGTGTTAATACAAATGTGATTATTAATACTATCTTTCTCATTGTCCTAAGAGTTCTTTGGCATTATTTATAGCTGCCTCAGTGACATTGCTGCCACTGAGCATCTGCGCAATCTCCTGAATACGCTCATCATCAGTGAGATGGGTCAAATGGCTGTGGGTTTCGTTATTATCTTGTTCTTTATATACTTTGTAGTGATTGCTTCCCTGAGCGGCAATCTGTGGCAGGTGTGTTATACTTATGACCTGACGATCGCTATGTCCCATCTCCTTCATGATGACTGCCATCTGCTCTGCAATGCGTCCGGAAACACCTGTATCTATTTCATCAAAAATAATCGTTGGTAGTTTCACTGCACCGCTGAGCATAGCCTTTAATGACAGCATGACGCGCGCAATTTCACCTCCACTGGCTATTTCGCTGATAGGTCTGAGTGGAGTACCGGGGTTGGCTGAGAAGAGAAACTCAACATCATCGCAGCCGTTTGAGGAAATTTCTTTCTTCTTTATGTTGATGTTGAAACTTACATTCGGTAGGGCTAATGCCTTCAGACGTTCTGCAATATCTGACACAATCGTTGTTATAGAAGCCTTACGCTTCTTTGTCAGTTCATCGGCAGTCTTGCTGACCTTTGTCAATGACTCCTTCATTGAATTCTCAAGTTCTTCAAGTGCAACATCACTGTTTTCTACATTATCAAGTGTAGCCTTATAGTCCTCCTGTAGTCTTACCAGTTCTTCAACACTGTTTACATGATGTTTCTGCTGAAGGGTATATATAGCATCGAGACGATTGTTGATTCGTTCAAGTTCCTGCGGGTCGTATTCTATATTCTCAAGCATATCGCTTACCTCGCTTGATATGTCTTTCAGTTCTATATATGTGTTGTCAAGGCGTTCGGTAATATCTTCTGCCTGTGGTAATACTTCTGCTATAGATTTTATTGCTGACAGACTTCTGTAGAGTCGGGTAATGATACCAGTGCTTTCATCAGACAAGTTGCTGTCTACTTCATATAGGCTGCTCTTTATATCTTCAGAATGCTGCATGGTCTTTGACTGTTGCTCAAGGCTTTCTTCTTCACCAACTTGCAAATTCAGTGCTGCAAGCTCATTATATTGGAACCTTATGAAGTCAATATTAGTCTTACTCTCTTCTATTGATTGCTTAGCCCGTTGTAGTTTTGACTTTGAATCATTATATTCGGCATACTCTTTCTTGCACTGTGTCAGAAGGCTTTGATTCTTTGCAATGATATCGACTACAGAAAGTTGGAAATCCTGTTTCTGCAATAGGAGATTCTGATGCTGTGAGTGAATGTCGATTAGTTGTTCGCCGAGTTCCTTCATCAGGTTCAGTCCTACAGGTGTGTCGTTGATGAAAGCACGGCTCTTTCCGTTAGAATTGACTTCACGTCGTAGTATGCAATCCTCTCCGACGAAATCAATATCGTTTTCAAAGAAGAACTGCTCAAGAGCATATCGTGTAATATCAAAATGTCCTTCTACAATACAGCGTTGTGTACCTTCCTTAATGGTTTTTACGTCAGCTCTGTTACCTAAGAGCAGACCAAGGGCGCCAAGGATAATACTCTTTCCTGCACCCGTCTCTCCTGTTATAACAGAGAAGCCTGGATGGAAATCAACATTAAGTTCGTCGATTAGTGTGAAGTTCTTTATGTATAACTGCGTTAGCATTATTCTTTATGGGGTTCTATTATCTGCAATAGACGGTTATTGCTTTATCTTCTGCCAATATGTGCTCTGGCTGGCATTGATGCTGAAGAGAATGTCGTAAACAGTTTCCTTTTCTTTTGCTGTGCCTTTACCTTTATAAATATTGACTAACTCATCTTTTTTGTAATCTGTCCATATCTGTGGTAATAGACTCATTGGTTTATCCTCGTGAACTTTCTTCAACTTCTCTTCCAGCGCTGTTGTGATGTGTGTTCTTCCTCGTTCTACGTTATTTGCCATTTCATCCAGTCCATTGCGGTAGTAATCGTATTGAAGTTGGCGGAATGGCTGCATACCTCCATCAAGATAATCGTTGATAATGGCAAAGCGATTCTTGTCGGAATCGAATGCCTTCCATCCTGGGAAGTTAAGATTCTGTGCGTTATTGCAGAGGTTCATGCAGCGCTGAAGCACATCTTCGCCAGCCATAGGACCAAATGTATCAAGGTCTAATCCTATTATAAGGTATGCATAATAGGCAAACAGTGCCGTGAGTTGATTGTCAATCATTTCCTCGTTGAACTGAATCTGGTCAAACTGTGCGAAGGTGAATGTGAACTCGTTGTCTGTATTATTATAAAAGGTTGTTGTATATGATGAGTTGTATACGGGGCGTGTGGCTTGTATGACTGCACGGCAAGTAAAAGTATTTGTTGATTGATCATACTTTGTCACCGTAATATTGAAGTTGCAAGGTATACGCTCGTTTTTCTGGAACTGAAGACTTGTCCACTGTTTCTCATTCACAAACTTGTTAAGCGTCTCCTCTAAATTATCGAAGACACTTGTGTCTGTGCCTTGCACCTGATTGTGATTGACACGAATCTTTGCATCCAACTCTTGGCTCCAGCCTTTTATAAAGCAGAGCATTAGAATGAGTGTGAGAATGTAGCGCTTACTTGTTTTCATCATTTTGTCTTACTTTCCAAACTCCTGAAGACGGATTCTGGTTAGTACCTGTTTGGTGTTTGCAGGAAATTCGCCCTGCATCATCCAGCTATAGTATCCGGGGTCGCGGCGAAGCACATCGGTTACGTACCAGTTCTTGTACTTTCCGAAATTGAATGCTTCCTTCAATAGAGGATTACCGTCTTTATCGAGAAGAGGTTTATCGTCTGACCCAAGTAACTCACGCCAAATGAAGCGACCCGCGAAGTCTACGTTGTTGCCTTGTTTTGACACCTCGTTCAATAAGTCCATGTCGTTGATTAGCACTCTATAGTCTTCTTCCTGCTTTCCTGGAGCATACATATCAAGTTGTCCCTGTAGCACGCGCCATGTTGCTTCTGTGTCGTCGTCTGCACGATGAGCCTGAAAGTCGTCTTCCATGTTACGACCACAGTAGAACTTATATGCTGCAGCTAAGTTACGACGCTCCATTTTGCGGAAGATCACCATTGCATCTATCAAACGACATTTTGAAAAATCGAAATTGATGCCGGCGCGTATAAACTCTTCGGCAAGGAGTGGAATATCAAAGTGATTGGAATTATACCCTGCAAAATCGCAACCGTCGAATTCCTCGTAGAGTTCATGAGCCATATCCTTGAATGTCGGTGCATCTTTCACCATATCATCAGTGATATGTGTCAGTTCCTGTACCATGACAGGTATGGGGCGTTCAGGATTTACGAAGAACGTGTTTCGTTTCTCTTCTCCGCTTGGCCAGATTTTTATATATGAAATCTGTATTATTCGGTCGTTTACTATATCAAGACCGGTGGTCTCCAGATCGAAGACCACCAGTGCTTTTGTAAGATTGAGTTTCATCTTTTTAGTCGTTAAGAAGCATTGGCATGATCAGCATTAGCACTTCTTCATTTTCTTCTTGTTTGGTAGGTACTATTATGCCGGCACGACTTGGGTCGGATAATTGAAGTGTCACCTCGTCACAATCAAGGTTGTTCAGAATCTCTGTTAGCGATCCTCCCTTGAATCCAATGCTCATTGGACGACCATTGTAATCGCAGTGTATATTTTCCTGTGCGCTTGTTGAGAAGTCGATATCTTCTGATTTCAGTTCAAGCTTACCCATTTCAAGATGGAAACGGATTAGCTGTGTGCCACTGGCAAAAGGCAACACACGGCGCAATGCTGACAACAGAACCTTTCGGTCAATTGTCATCTCATTTGGATTATTCTGTGGGATTACACTGTTATAGTTTGGATAACGACCTTCTATAAGACGGCAGCTGAGAGTGCCATCGCCGAAAATAATTTCTGCGTTTCGGTTGTCGAACTTTATGACCACGTCACCACCGTCTTTACTAAGTACGTTCTTCAATAATGTAGCTGGCTTTTTCTGCATTATGAATGCAGCTGGGGCTTCTGATTTTACTGTGAAGTTCTTATTACGTACGAGTTTATGCCCGTCGCTGGCTACAATTGCCAATGAATCTTCAGTGAGGTCGAAATAAATACCGTTCATCACTGGCCGAAGCTCATCCTGAGCAGTTGCGAAGAGTGAACGGCTTATATTGTTGCATAGAATACTTGCATCAATTGTTATCACTGATGCACCCTCACCTATAGGCTGTACTAAAGGATACTCATTGGCATTCATCGCTGTGAAGTTGTACATACCGTTTTGATAAAGCACCTTTATAGTGAGGTTTATTGGGTCAACGTCAAATGTAAGCGGTTGTTCAGGCAGTTCGCGCACAGCGTCAAGGATTGTATGGTTTGGTATAGCGAACTTTCCTTCGACATCAGAGTCTTCGAGTGCAATAGAGGTAGTCATGACGGTCTCACTGTCACTTGCAGTGATTGTCATTCGTCCGTTTGCAACATCGAAAAGGAAACAATCAAGAATTGCAAGTGAATTCTTATTGTTGATAACTTTAGCCAGAGTCTGCAACTGATTGTTGAGCTCACTGCTTGATAAGGTAAATCTCATATACTTATACTTAAATTGTTTTTCTTTCGCAAAAATACAAAAATATGTCGGTCCAAACAAAAAAAACATGAGAAATGTTTCTTAATTTAGAACTATTTTATTAATTTCGCGGTACATTTGATGTAAAACTCGATAAAAATAAAAATAGATTAATGGAATTACAAGGTAAAATTATTGCAGCTCTTGAACAGCGTTCTGGTGACAGCAAAAGAAATCCAGGAGAAAAATGGGTATCACAGGAATTTGTTATTGAGGTGCCAGGACAGTATCCACGTAAGATGCTTTTCAATGTTTGGGGAGCTGATCGTCTTCAGCGTTTTAATATTCAGATAGGACAGACTTACACAGTTTCATTTGATATTGATGCTCGTGAGTGGAATGGCCGTTGGTTCAACGATATTCGTGCTTATGATGTACGTCTTGTAGATCCTGCGACATTGGGTGGCACAGGCGCGGCTCCTTTTGCTCCGGAGAATGCTCCTTTTGCTCCTCAGGCAAATGTCTCTCAGGAAGAGCCGTTTACTAATGTGCAGACAGAAGGTTCAGAGTCTACAGATGACTTGCCATTCTAATTCGTAGTCAAGTAGACAACATATCTTATATGGTATATTGATAAGGCTCGCTACAAAAAGCGAGCTTTTTTTTATATATTTGGTTTTATGTAGACTTCATCCCGCAGATTCATTGTGTTTTCGAATAAGCGCTTTTTTGACTGTATTGCTATTCTTAACATATGTCTTTTCTGTAAAATATTTATAATTTGGTGGCAAAAACAGTGCTTTTTATTTATAATTCCAAGAATTGTCGTAACTTTGTAATCGAGTTCGTAATGAAAGTGAGATTTCTGATATCAACGTTGTTGCTGCAGTCAATACTTTTTGTTGGTTGTCAACAGCAAAGTAGTGCTCCAGACCCTTGGGGTGCCAACAAAGATGATTCCCCTTCTGAGAAAAAGTCTTCGACGCTTCAGCTTGACGATATCATATCTAATGGCGAACTGATAATGGTTACAATATCCGGACCGGAGACCTACTACGAATATCATGGTCGTGGCATGGGTCTGCAGTATCTTTTGTTGCAGAAGTTTTGCGAACATATAGGCGTGTCTCTTCGTGTTGATGTCTGTAGGGATACAGCTGACATGATGAACCGTATAAAGAACGGCGAAGCTGATGTCCTTGCCATGCCTCTTAATACATCGTATGACGGATTGGCTAACTGTATATCTAATGCTTCTGGTGGAAAATGGCACTGGCTCGTAAATAATGGCAATACCACACTTGCAGACACGTTGAACACATATTTCACCCCCTCTGTATTGAAGAAAGTACAAGATGAAGAGGCGTTCTATCTGTCGTCGGCAAGTGTCACCCGTCGTATTTTCTCCCCGATGTTGAACCGTTCGAAGGGTGTTATTTCCGAATACGATTATCTGTTTCAACGCTACAGTACTATGGCTGGTTGGGATTGGCGACTGCTTGCAGCTCAGTGTTATCAAGAGTCGACCTTCAACGCTCGTGCTGTATCGTGGGCAGGGGCATGCGGACTAATGCAGATAATGCCTTCGACAGCCAAGCATCTTGGTTTGGAACTCTCGCATATTTACGACCCCGAGAAGAACATTGCTACAGCATGTCGATATATTGGTGAACTGACACGTCGCTTTTCTGATGTCAGCAATCCTTCGGAGAAAATAAAATTTGTATTGGCAAGCTATAACGGTGGCTCAAACCATGTACGCGATGCTATGGCGCTGGCACGTAAATATGGTGATTCCCCTTATATATGGAACGATGTGCAGAAGTATATCCTTGGTCTTCAAAGTCCGGAGTATTATAAAGACTCGGTTGTGAAGAGCGGTTATATGCGAGGTAGCGAGACAGCAGATTATGTTGATCGTATTTGGGCGCGCTGGATGGATTATCGTGGCGTGAAAGGTTTTGGTAAACGCGCACAGCGCCAGTCGACATCCTCTCCTTCGTTTTCTCCGTCAAGTGTTGTTCCCGAACCTCATCCTTCAGCACGTCGCAAGTCAAAGTATGAACTGTAATCAACGGCTGATAATCATGTTGTATCAATAGCCGATATTATATGCGCTAAGTTATAAAAGATTCCGTTTACATCTAAGTTAAGCGTCTGACAAAGAAATAGGTCATTAACGGGATATAACTAATGAAATTTGGATGAGCACTTGAATTTCAGCACATTTATAGTTGGTTGTAAGACTAAGAGGGTATGGCGTTTTTGCGTCGACGACATCTATCCATTGCATATCTGCTATACTTTTCGTACGTCTCGGGAATTTGTGAATAAAATCAACAAAAAGGATGTTCTGGTCGCACATACAGCCGATATTTGCCAGCACGTTGTCCTTAGCTGCTGAAAAACGCTTATTTTTGGTATTGCATAAAAAGCGTTGATAATCAATGTAATAGACGCTTTCGATGTGTACAAAAACGCGAATCAGTTTCAAGAACCGTCGTTTCTTGAAGCTAAAACCACCGTTTCTTGCTGATGAAACCGACCTTTTCAGTATAAAGAACCACCACTTTTTAATACTAAAAGTGCGGAATGGAGTTGTTTTCAGCTCTTGTCGGTTCTCTAATATGCGGTTTTATGCAATGCAGACTTGGCAAATCATCGTCCTTGGTTTTCTATTTCTTAGAAAACCGCGAATATGATTTTTATTTACTATACGCGAGGTTACCAATTTTGATAAAAGCTTTTTTATCACGAACAGGTGTATTAATACTTAATAAGGTTAATTAAATCAAATCAATTCTTTCTAAATATAAAGAGCAAGCTAAAAGATTTTTCTATGCCATACAACACAGAGAAATTCTAATGAACAATTTGGATTAAACCCAAATCGGTCATTAGGACGCATTTTCTTGGATTTGTTATTACCGTCAT
>ENA-OWND01002109-OWND01002109.1-metagenome-genome-assembly--contig:-NODE-2109-length-11054-cov-4.741977_pt1 | contig 11054 bp, 6 predicted proteins | sample MGYA00245342_ERZ651119 | MGnify/ENA primary metagenome ERZ651119 (study PRJEB26857, sample SAMEA4031756) | metagenome | biome: human; feature: oral; material: saliva | place: Philippines | collected 2014...
AACCAGTGGTATCAACAACTGGTCCACGATTGATGATTATGAACAACAAGCCTTGTCCGTTAAACAACTTTTCAACGTTATGGAAGGTGGTGAAGGGCTTGACATTATCACCAAACACGACAGCGATACGGGTATGATGGCCCTTAAAGAAACCTTGGATCGTACCGAAAACTTTGAAGGTGATGACCTAAGACGGATGAGTAACCGCCGGAAAGGTCTCCTTATTGCTGCAGGTACTAGTGATGTTGGACGAAGCGTTCAACAATATCTAGTTCTCAAGGTCAAACCTAAAAATGTCAAGCGTTGTATGAAAGCTCTACGTGGTACAGCACGACTCATTCGACCCGCTGATTATCCTGTGGATGTGCTTCTTGCTGCTATGGGATTTGAAGGCGGACCCCAAGAAAAGGAGGTGACACAGGATAATGGCGAAGAATAAGAAGAAGAAAAAGTCCAAAGACAAAGTTCGTCGCAATCGTGACATTTCAATTGTACAAGATATCAAAGAACCATTTTCGTGGTCACGCTTTTGGGATGAGAAAGTTTTAGCCAACTGGGCAGCCTTCAAAGGTTATTTGGACCGTAAAGGGATCCTCTATCTCCTCATGAGCCCATTTCGATATCGGGCTCGCCGAATTGTGGTCCTCTGGCTCATTGTTCTTTGTACCCTTGTCGGCCTGGTTCCTCGTTCCATTCAATTGGTGAATGATGCGAAGAAACAATACCGTTCCAATGAATTTGTCATCGTGAAAGATAAGGTGTTCCAATCTGGTCGCTTCACTGTGACACCTCTCATGTCCTCACACAAGGACAATGTCCATGTTATGACCTTTAACTTGATTGGTGACTCCTCAGCAGGTGTACCGTCAACCACCGATGGCTTTGATGTTCGAATGACACCACGTAATGGGATTTCAAAACCAGAAGAAATCACCTATCGTTATCAAGTGGTTCCATTTGATTCCTCACAACGTATTTTGGTCGTTGAACTCGATTTGAGCCATACGGAAAATACCGGTGGTGTATACGACTTGTGGGTCAACCAAAAAGGAAAACAGGATATGCAAGATCCACTTCAAATCACGGTTTCGAAACAACAAGAGTCGTCTCCTCTTTATGATGGTAAGGTTCATTTGTCAGCCTTGTCATCGAAATTGAGCACTAACGCATCAGATAACTTGGTGAGCACAGCGCAAACCAAGTTGGATGACCAACTAAAAACCTACAAGATTGAATATGATCGCTTGAATGCACTTGGTACTGAAATGGTCATTACACCAGACCAAATGAAAGAATTTGTCAAAGACAATGCCGTCTATGGGGACATCACTGACAAGTCGACAACCGATAAAGTTGATGAAGCACCTATTAAACAATTGCCAGAACTCGCTGCACCGCAAACCGGTATCATTATTAATGGTAAAACCTATAGTGAAGCTGACTATCGAAACTCTAGCGGTACTGGTGTTGAAGGGTTAGATCCTCGCTATGCGGATGACTTAATCACCTCGATTGAAAATGTTGGTAAAGTGGTGTCAGCGCTTTCTGCCCTTAATCAGGCACGACTCAGCAAGTATACGGATCTCTACGGATTGTCACGTACCTTGTCTGCAACCTTTAGAACCTCACAATATACCAAACCTCAAACGATTGCCAACACGAAAACACCATTACCAGATAATCGGTAAGGCTTGTGTTTCGAATGAAACTATGATATAATGAAGATATCAAAGTAAAACTTGAAACCGTACAGAAAGGAACTGGATTTAATCCGACGTAAAAATATGGACTTATTAACCTATGCCGTATCGCAAAAATTGCGACAAAACAATGACATGTGGCGATATCTTGCGGAAAATCAACCAGTCCCACAAGACTTGATTGCGGATGCCTTTGCATCCGTTATCGAGGCTTATGAGGATGACGAAGCCGTACGACTCACCTCACACTATGATGACTATCTTTCTCATCACATCCCTGTCACCTTTACACCGCATGGTGAAGGGATTCAAGTCAGTGGGGAAATTGATGATACAGCCCTTGAAGTGATCAAACTTCTTCATCATAAAGAAGACCGAGATATTGTGGAGCAAACCATCCACTCTATTACCAACACCATTAGCCCTGGACGTGACGCTGAAATTACGGATATTGAAACCTTTGCTAGCGAATTGAAACGTTCCGTACATGAAAACCATGAACGTGTGCACCAACTACGCACCGCATCAGAATTATTGGATGACGAACCCGCTAGCGTAATTGTACATGAACATGTGCGTGACATTCCTGAAGTTGAGGAACCAAAACAAGAACCCCTCGCTCAAGCACTTGCTGACTTAGAAGCAGCTGAACGGGAAGCCGATCACAAAGCTGTGCAAGATGAGTTCACTTTCCCAACTAATCACGACGCACCTGAACAGTCCTTCATGGATGCGCTTGATGAGCCAGGCTTTGAACTATCAGATACACCTGAAGCACCTGTAGAAGATATTGAACTGCAAGATGCACCAGAAGACGGTGAAGTCGAAGAAGTACCAGCGGAAGAAGAAAAAACAGACGCCGGTGTGATTGCATCTGTATGGAACGGATTTGTAAAAGACATTCGTGACAGTGGTCTCCACGAACGGATGGACCTTCAAACACCACTCGCTATGGCGAAAGCATAAGAAAGGATAATAAACACAAATGAGTACACTAACAAATTTAACCTCACTCGGGGTTAAGGAATCTGAGATTCGCTCAGGTGAGGTTGTTGAATTAGATGTTTTGACCCTCAAAGATGCGAAGAAAAATAAATGGAGCGAAGTGACCAACGCAGAAGATTCATCTGATGTCATTTCTGCCTATGCTGGTGACCTTGCAGCCACTATCCAAGCCAAAGATGCCCTTGAGGATGAAAATGATGAATTGGCCGAACAAGTCAATCATTTGAGTGAAGAAAACGGTCAGTTGACACAAGCTCTTCAAACTGGCGGTCATGTGGACCAACGCATTGATGACTTCACGGCATTGATGGATGAAATGGAAGCCAACCTAAATGAGCTCATGCAACGCAAACAAATGGACGACGCAGAACTCAAAGACCTCCGTGAAACGGTTGGGAAAATCAAGGACGAAAATGACCGCTTGAACAACGAGTTGACGGAAGTAACTGCTGACCGTGATAGTTTGAAATCAGCACTTGACCAAAACGGTGCGGATAAAGATGCTCGCATTGCGGAACTCGAAGCGGAACTCGCACAAGCCCATGAAGACTTATCGACTAAAGAAGCTGAATTGGCCGACTATGATGCTGCTTGGGATGACCTTGAACGCGATGTCAACCGCGTGATGAGTAACCTCTACGCGCGTGCCATGGAAGCTGGCGTCCAATTCGAAGAAGAATGATAAAAAAGAACCGTCCGGTTCTTTTTTTTTGTTGACAGGTGAATGGAAATGTGATATGATAATAGTAAGGCTAGAGTAGAAGTCTGGCCGTCGCCATGTGCGATACGTGGTTTGTGTTTTTATTCTCCAGGGGCTTGACCCCGTTTTTTTATGCCCAAAACAAAAATAGAACAGGATGTCCTGTTCTATTTTTGTTTACTATCCCCAATCCAAATTTTGTCGTCGTCCACTAAGGTTTTGAAGCGACGAATACCTTGGCGGGTTCCTTGTACAATAGCTGTTGCAAAGTCCTTACTGGTCCAGTCATGCGGAACGAAAATACCATCGTCCACAATGTTCATCCGCAAACGTTCACGAAGTTGCTTCATCCAATAATCAACCGTTGCTTTTGGATGGCATTCCTTTAGAGCTACCTGAGCTGAGAGTGGATCGAGGATTTCCGAATTCTTAAAGCGGGCTTTTCCTTCTAAGTGAAGGATGATTGGGACCTCATCGGTTGCGTCGGCTAAGTAATGAGCGACGACTTGAAGTACGACAGACTTGACGTTACGCTTCGCATCACGAGCTCCCCCGCGTTCGTTGTCCTTACTGGTTCGGTCTTTTACAATGTATGGGATGATATCCGGAGAAACGAGAATGCGACGTTTGTCTGTTTCCACAATGGACAAGTTAGCATCCAAATCACGTTCTGCAATTTTCATCATGGCTTCCTCTGGCAAACCAAGGAAAGGCACAATATCATCAATACGACCAAGCACGGCCGTTTCAAATCGGTCATCATCTGCGAGAGCTTTGTAGACAACCTCAATGTCAACACTTTCATCCTCACCGTCAAACCGTTTCTTATGTTCATAAACTTCAGAACCAAGGTTGGTGGTGATGAAGATGATATTCCCTGTAAAGGAAATGACACGGTTTGGGTTGTTTGCGGCGGTCAAACGCGCATCGTCCAGTACCTGCAAGAGGTTGTTAATGGCCTGCCGTGAGGATTTTTCAATTTCGTCGATAAGGATAAGTCCATTCGGCGCAGACCATGCGGCTTGGGCCAAATCATCCGCAAAGCTAACAGCGTCCTCAGGGCGTGAATAGCGGGACATATCAAACCGTTTCATTGGGATGTTCAACACCTCAGAAACAACCTTGGTGATTTCCGTTTTACCGGTTCCGGTAGGTCCCGTAAAGAGCAAACTACCACGAGGGCGGGTCGGATCATTAAAGCCTGCAAGGATCATCTCCAAGCGGTCCATGACTTTTTTGACAGCGATGTTTTGGTTGTAAATGCGGGTATTTAAAGCTTCGCGCACATCATCGACCCGCACTTGGTTGTCGATATCGATTCCGTAAGCCCGACGAATGACACGGTTCAAAATCCGACGACATAATACCTTGTCACCCGGAATGTCCAATTCCTTGTTGGTGGCGTATTCACGAACCAATTTTCCGTCCTTCATATACTCGGTTTTGGTAATGGTACCGATTAAGGAGTTGAAAATATCGATAGAGGCCCGAGGTTGGGAGTTGGAAAGCAAAATTTCTTTTGAGGTGTCATACACGGCATCAAAGATACCTTCTTCCGCCAAGTCTTCCACCTTGTATTGTTTGGCCCGAGATTTCAAAATGTTGATGACGGCTTCGCGTGGAAGTTCAGCGATGGTCATCCGCAATAACCGTTGGTCTAAGGCACGGTTTGGTGCAATCCATTGGTCATATTCCTCAAAGGTTGTTGCCGCCACAATCCGAAAACCATTATAGGCTGATTTTTCAAGAATGGGTTTCATGGCTTCAACCGCTGTTGGTGAAAGCATAGGAATCCGGTGGAACTCATCGATGAAGAGGGTCATAATGACGTTTTGTTCTCGACAATAACGTGATACTTCGGCCACCAAGTTTTGAAGGCCGTTTGCGAGTTCCGCATCCTTGTCTCCCTTGTTGTCCTCAATAATCCGTTCCACATTGACGGAAATAACCAGATAGTTGACTGATTCATCATCATAGGTGAACCCTTGCATGAAGGCGGTTTTACCAGACCCGGGATCACCCAGAAGGATCACGTTCGCTTTTTCAGGGTCCCGTAGGGCCAATCGCAATTCCGTTGTATCCCGACCGAGAATAGGCGCCGCTGGAAACTCAATGGGGCTTCCCGCTTTTGCGAGGTGCGGATACTCATGCTTCACCCGTTCAAATGTTGCAATTTGTTGTTCAATTTGTTTTGGAATGTGCATTTTATTGTCCTTTCTACATTCTTACTTTTATTATATCACAAAGTGCTCAGAATTCCTAGCCATTCCTTTCTTTTTCGCAGGTTTTGTGATATACTAAAGATAGAAAATTAAAGGAAACACAAACAGCATGAATCAACGAAAAAAATGGGTTATGGACACCATCCTTGACCAGTATCAAACATATCAAGAAGCTTATGAGGACGCGAAGTATTGCAGTCAAGCAGAAGCGCTTCTACATATGCTTCAAGGAAAGAACGTCTTTCTATCAGGTGGCGCAGGCTCCGGGAAATCCTATACCCTTGAGCGCTTTGTTACCTGCATGAAGCAATTACACCCGGGCATTCACATTGCCATTACTGCAACAACGGGTATTGCCGCCTTAGGAATTGGTGGCACCACCATTCACCGGGTGTCAGGACTCGGCATTTGGAAAGGCTCCTATGAGGACTATCTTTCTACCTACGGGGACACTTCACCATGGTTTCGGCGTCAACAAAAAGAGTTAAAAGCCATTGATGTCCTCATTACCGACGAGGTCTCTATGCTTTCCGCCCAAGGTCTTGGCTTTGTTGTCGACCGGCTCAAAGACGCGCGAGGCTCCCTCCCTCAAATCATTGTGGTTGGGGATTATACTCAGTTACCTGCCGTATCACGACAAGAAGACGTCGAAGCGTATGGGCCCATGGTGGCACAAACTTCCTACAAGTGTCCCGCTTGGAATGAGCTGAACCCAACCATTTGTTATTTGGACAAATCCTGGCGAGCTGAGGGTGACGACACTTTGAAGTTTATTCTGGACAACATTGCTACAGGTAAAGGGCGCAGTCCTGAAAACATCGAAGCCTTATCTGCTATTTCCGTCACTAAAGATGTGGAAGCCTCCAATGCTTCGATTCTCATGACCACCAACCGAGATGTAGATGCTCATAATGCACGCCAACAAAGCTTCAACGATGGGAAACAAGTCACTTATTCCGCTATTTATGACTCACCAAAAGCGGAGAGCTATGCCAAAGCTTTGGGGATCCCGGATGAGCTGGTCCTCAAGGACGGAGACCGGGTTATGATTACCCAAAACATTGACCCCAATTCCGAAGCCCCTGAAGCACGTATCATTGACATGGAAACTGGCGAATCAGCTCATTTTCCGATTTGTAATGGTATGATTGGGACTTTCGTTGCCGGAAACCGACCAAAGGTCATTTATGAAAAAGATGGGAAGCACTATCTCATTCAATTCTTGGATCGTCATCCCTATTCTCAAACGGAGGTTCGCCCGGTTTCAACAGGACAAGGTACAGTTCCTATGGATGTGCCTGTTTTAACGGTCCTCCAGTACCCGATTAAATTGGCTTACGCTATTTCGGTTCACAAATCACAAGGTCAAACCTTGGACCACATCTTGGTTGATTTGACCCAGTGTTGGATGCCAAATCTCGGCTATGTGGCGCTATCACGTGTTCGCTCGGTGGATGATATCACTCTCATTAAACGGGGTGCCAAAGTCGGCTCGCCTAATGCTTTGTTAGTTACGGAGGAATCCCTCCGGATTAAACAAGAAATTCTCGAGGAGTCTCTGCGCAATCGCATTCCTGATCCAACACGTGCCATAGAGAATATCCTCAACTATGAATTACCATCCGCTAAGAAGTACGCACGAAAAAACAAAGCTAAACGCTTTGTTTAATTGCGTCGGGTGGCTTGTGAATTCGCAGAAACTATGATATAATAAAATAAATCACATGAAAGGAGTTTATTGTGGCTAAAAAGAAAAAACCCACAACCGCGGTTCGAAAGAAAACCAATTCTTCAAAAGGTTCCTCTGGTCGCAAACGACCCGTTAAAACGGGAACCAAAAAGAACAAATCTGTGAAGAAAAAAGGTTCGAATCGTAAACCGGTCAAAACTTCTAAAAAGAAAGCGAAATTATTTGTCCCTACCAACAACCGTGAAAAGTTGGTGGATTTGGGGCTCATGAAACCCCTCGCTTATTTATCAGAAACCAAACCGGCTTTAACGGTCATTAAGAAAATGCACCACGTGCAAGGTCGTCAATATGAAATTGACTTTGAACCAACGGCTTATTCAACCATGTTGAAAATGCATTTAAAGGTGCACCAAACCAATGACCTATCGCATACATGGTCCCTTATTTTATGGAACATTAACCAAAAAGATATCCTACCTGATGGTGTATCCGTCACCTTTGTCCGTTCCTTTGAACGCCGTGACAACGAATTCACCAAAAAGCAAATTACCCGTCGCCGCCGTTTGGCCGTCCTATCCTCTGAATCAGGTGAGAACGTGTCCAAACAATCTGCATCGGTTAGTTATGATTTGGGCTTGCTTCGGGCCATTAACCAAGGGGATTCCGTTGTCGGATTTGCTGCTGAAGCATTTGTCACAGCTCCTGATGAGCAAACCTTGGAAGAAGCTGTATCAGCCATTTCAGACTACGTTGCCGCTAACGATGAAACTCGTGGGATCCACTATTCACTTGATATCAACAAGTTGGCACAACCACTTCTTACTTATGGTCCCAACAAACAGTCAGGGAATAAGGACGTGATGTATGATATGACGTCCTATGACGCTGCCATTTCTGCCCTATTTGTGGATTCCGGAGGGGATCGAACGGTTGGTTCAGAATACGTTGGCGTATCCGTCGGAAAACTCATCCGCTCGCACGCTGCCTATAACTTCAAGAATCACCGAGCTCTCATTGTCGGAAATGACACCAACAATTTGACCCACACCATTTCAGATGAGAAGAACGAGCCGAGCCAGATTTATTTATCGAAAGTCGCTTCTCGTGCCTATTTGCTCGAGGGTCATAGTGTAACACACATTGTGTGTGATCATATGGATAGTGTGGATCATCTCATGGCCTTTGAACTGGATCCAGAAAACAAAGTTCGAATCGATGCCTCTAAAGGCTTGCTCAATATGATGGAGCCCATCAAAACAAAAGACATTGAAGAACATCCTGAGCGGATTATTTCTCGGTTCCCTGTTCATATCGACAATATCATCGCCCTCCTCGGTCAATTCCGTGATGTAGAAACCATTACCACAACGGATAAATTTGCGGCCATTGCGCGTGATATTGCCATCCAGTTCTTCGTCAGCCAAAAATATTGGACCTATGACGCGGAACACCATTTGGATGATTTGCGGTTCTTTGGTCTCCATGATCAATACAAGATGTTGAAAGACTTCGGTGCCTATGTTGCGCAGCGTTTGAAAGTCAACCGTGATAAACGCTTGGACGATGCCTTGTCAGAACTTGACATCATTATCAACCGTACCATCCTTCCAACCATTCCGGCCTTGAACACCAAAACAGATCCTATCATTGATACCCTGGTGGATACCAAATACCGGGTCCTTGATTTGACGGGTATGGGTCAAGGGGTGTTAACGACTGTCAACAACCCATCTATGAACGTCATGATGATTGCTTATTTAAACGTCATCCTACCAGCACTAAAGAACGGTGACTTGGTGGTCATTCATGGAATGAGCCGGACGGCCAAGATTGCCAAAGTCATTCAAGACGCGCTTTCGTCATCCGGTACCAACATCGACGTCTTATTCACCGAAAGTAATCAAAATATGACGGTCAAATGTATGGACGTGCTTGACTCAGATTTAGACTTCACCATGGTCAATCTGTATGATAACCGGGTGGACAAGTTGGTCAACCGTGTTGGTATGGACGGTGGATGGGCTACGGATCTATCCCAAAGTAAAGCAGCCTACTTCGTTAAAACGAAGTCAGGTATTGACTACATCTATCTGGATGATATTTTATAGGAGGGACCATGAAACTTACAAAACCTTTTAAATCTATTGGTCGCCTCTTGTTTGGAACTAAGACCAAACGAAGGTTGGCCTTATATGCAACCTTACTCACAGCTACAGGAACCATTGGAATGGCATCTGCCACCGCTTATGAAGGGGTGAACTTACCATCCATTCTTCCGACAGCCTATCAAGACGCACAAGTGTCCATCGATTCCAAAAAATCGGATGCGACGGGTGCGAAAACCGATGCCGGTAACGCGGAGAAAAAGGATGAAAAGAAAGCGGCGGACGCCGCGGCTAAAGATGCCTCAAAAAGCGCCGAAGCTTCTCAACAAAATATGGTGACCAACATGAAGCACTTGATGAGTGCGGGGAACTTTGGTTCCGTCGGTTTGGTTATTGGGCCAACCTCAGGGTCATCATCTAAAACCGATGCTTACGGTAACTTGACATCATCAGCTACCCTCGATAAGGCTGGTATGGCAACCTTTGATAACAACTACATGGGTGGTAGTGGTAAGGTTTACGCTTATCATACCTTTGGTCTAGCCATGACGCACTTGAAAGACACGGCCAAGAAAACACCGGTCAGTGCTATGTATACCGATGAAACCGTAGCTGGGGTTGAAAAAATTGCTAAAGCCTTTGCCAAATTCGGTTTGAATGTTATTAGGGAATATAACCCACTACCGGTTATCGCTTCCTTCTACGACTCAAGCCACTTGAATAATGCCGCTTATACTGGTCGTGGTAGTGATAGCAACTCCCTCATTCAAATGATTAATGCTAACCCAATGGTATCAGGGGCTATCCGCGTGTTCGGAGATCCCATTCAAGTTGGTGGAGCTTCCGTCAGCCGTTCCTTTATGATTACAGGGGTCATTGCCTTTGTATCTATCGGTTATGCAGCTTTTTTGAAGTTGTGGAACGGACAACGTGCAGCCATTCACATGCGTAAAATTTTGGTACGGATTGCAGTCGCCTCAGTAGCTGTTCCTCTCGTTGCCATTTATGGTGCCAAAGCTATGTCTTGGGCCAACCAAGCACTAAATAGTAATGAACGGGATCAGGAAGTGGTGTTGACAGAAAACAACCTTAATATCTATGCCTGGTATAAGAACACCAACTTTGGTCTACCACCGGGTGTCACCCTCAAGGTTGAAAATGGTTACTTCCAATTCGATGCACCAACCATTAAAGCCATTAATGAATATTCCGCTAAAAACAATACGTCAGCAACAGGAGAAAACATGGGTGATCAACTCATCGGTTCCCTCTTTGGTGGTAAAAAGGATAAGAATGGTAAATTGACCACAGGCTCTTCTATTAAAGTGGCCGCTGGTATCAACGATAACAAAACCAAAATTACCTTTTCTCCAACTTATGGACAAGTGGGTACACAAGCTGTTACAGGTGGAGCCACACCATGGGACACGTCATCCATTAGTCAATTTGCTGAAGCACTCGGTGAAAACAAAAAGTATGAAGGTAAAGACAAGGAAGATGTTACAGCTAACCAATATGTTAACGTCACTGGTTTATCAGCGACTGCAACTGGAGCGAAAGACGGTACGTCTTATACCTATACCGGTAATGGTCAATACGGTATTAGCCCTCTTGCGGCCTATAACCTCATGG
>ENA-OWND01002113-OWND01002113.1-metagenome-genome-assembly--contig:-NODE-2113-length-11046-cov-14.491129_pt1 | contig 11046 bp, 9 predicted proteins | sample MGYA00245342_ERZ651119 | MGnify/ENA primary metagenome ERZ651119 (study PRJEB26857, sample SAMEA4031756) | metagenome | biome: human; feature: oral; material: saliva | place: Philippines | collected 2014...
CAGCCCGGGAGTTGCTTCCGGCCCGGTGTCTGGCGTCGTCTAGGGAGCCACTGGGTGCCGCCCATGTTGGTGGGGCGGCTCCGACACTCAATCAACTGAGCCCATCCGGCGGTGAGTCTACGCAATGCCGGGGGCCGAGAAATAAAACCGTAGACTGCGCTCGGAGAAGAATTCGGGGCCGGCTATTGGACGGGGGTTCGATTCCCCCCATCTCCAGTCGCCGATTACATTGAGGCGTCGACGTGTGAGGACTTCATCGAGGTGATTCGCATCGGCCGATGCTGCGGGAACGCCCCTCCTCGTCCTTGGCGGCGCGGTCGAGGGCTGGCTCGTCTCGGGAAGTGTGCCCGAGACGGGCCTCTCAAGAAACATTCTTCACCGCATCTCTTGCTATGGATGCAGTTTCTGACATGCATAATGAACCTTATCCAGAGGTTAAAATGAGTGCGAACACAAGTATTCCTGACATGCAGTATTCACGTTTTTCTGTCTATTGATTAGCGTCAATCTCAACGCTAATTCCAGAACGGCGCCGCGGGATTTATGTTCTCGAATTTTCTAACGGCGAGTTTTACGTCGGAAAGGCGCAAAATGTGGTGAGGCGATTTGCGCAACACAAGCATGGTCGCACTAACCACGATGAAGCCTGGAAAGATATTGAGAAATTATGGTTTATGCCAGTGTCCAAGAACAAGGATTTTACTCAGATCGAAAGTGATGAGATCTGTAGATTTCGGGCATTCGGCAAACGTTTAAGAAATCGCGCTCTGAATCTTGGCCACAGTCAACCTTCTAGTCTCGACGCAGTAATACCAGTTGAAGATCAGCAGTCGTGGGTGCTTGGGAATGGACCATACAATTTGCATGGCGCCCGAGAGGGGCTTCTCGATTTTGATAAGAAGCCATCAAAATTCTTTAGACAGATTCCTCATGAATGCCGCGATTTAGTTCTTTCTGATTTGGCCTTTGCCTTAACAAAGCTACTCCCCGATGCTGTTGAACTTGAGGGGAGATATTGGACGATCTCAGATTGCCCGGGGACTGGAGGCGGACGTTGGGTGACCTTGAATACGGGATACCTTGAGTTCATGTATTTCCCGAAGACAATTCCGTGGCTGTACGGCGAGCCATTGTCGAGGCTTGCATACATCAATACGCCCGCCGGAACACTTTTAGATGTGAGGTTTTCCGAAGGAGCTTGGGCTGATTCTTCGGACATTTTTGATGTGCCTGAGGAGGTTGAACAATTCTCAGTGGTGCGAAGAACATCATACTCTTCAACAGATGCAGACGCGGTATTGTTCTGTGTCGGTAATCTTGAAAATTGTGCAGCTTATTTACGGACATCTTAAATGATGCTAGGGAATTTGCGTTGTAAGCTATGCGCCAAAACGCTTCAGGAATGTTCGCGAAAAACCACTCTCCTCTAGTCAGAGAAATCTACCAATTCTCCCTTGCGATGGGCGTGGAATTGATGCTGATTGACTGCTCTAGCATCTCGCCTGCTTTAGATTCACTAGTCAATGGCTCAAGTGATGTAGATGTAACAACTAGTTTTAAAAATTGTTCCTTTTCCTAGCAAAGCTGGTTTTCGTAGTTTTGCGCTTACTTGCCTGAATTCATGTCCACCGGGAGTCAATTATCGAATTAAGGTTATCTGCAAATCGTGGAACGTATTGGTTAAGCAAGCCGTCGTAGGCGGCTGAAGGTTCCATCAGAATCAGCTTCAAAGATCAAGCCTGATCCAGAAAACGCACCTGTAGCTTGCACCCACGCCACCGGTTTGAACTGTCCTGGGTTTTGTTCCTAGGCGTTTACCTTGTTTTCTATTATTGCTTGTTGGAGGCAGTGTTCGTTCCACCATGGCGGGATCCGTCTTGGTATTTGGGGTTGTAGCCGATGACGCCCGCGCATGACCTTCTCGGACGGTTCGCCCGCAAGAACGCGTACAGTTCCTCGTAAGCCTCAGACTCATCAGGTCGATGAGCTGCCTGTTTTCCAAAGGGGCCTGCGGACGGAGCGCCGATGGAGCCGAGACAGTGTGCGCATTTGCGGGTTCGGGAGGAGGCACCGGGCTGTGGTGCTCGCTGGCGCCTCTCGCGACTCCTGAGCGGCTCGGTTGGCACCTCATTCGCTATGACGGCACATGCTTTTTCTTTGGGGTGCCGATGGAGCGGTTGCGATGTTGGAGGACGTTGCCCACGGCCACTACGGGACGGGCTTAATTTCACGCGCGACGGCTGAAATGCTTCGGGAGAAGCACGTCCGAAGGAGAGCCGGTGTTGCTTGGGGAACACGGAGGCTGGTGGAGGCTTTGCCAGTGCCAAAGTCAGAGTCAGCGCCAAAGTCAGACTCAAAGTCAAACTCGGCGCCAGCGTCAAGTTCGCCAGCGGCTCGTTCGGATGAAGAAGTAGACAGAGGCGCAAACGAAGAAGTAGACGACGAAGCGACGGCTCGAACCGGGAAGGTCCGGGCCGCCGCTCGGCGCTCACATTTCACTCAGTCACGGGCTGGGTAGCTGATCCGGGAGACGTGTCAGCGAACTCTACTTGCGCAGCCGTTTACCGCCTGCGCAGGAGAAGCGCCCAGGCGCCCGCCCCGACGAGTCCGCTACCACCGATCCCTACGAGGATCCACTGCCACCAGTTCGAGCCGCTCCCGTACGAGGCGGAACCGCGCTCAGGATTGAGCAGGGCGCTCACGGGGGTAGCGGGCTTGGTGAGCGCCCGCGTCGTGGGCGCTCCTGACTGTGAGGAGTCCGCGAAGTCCAGACCCGCGACGCCGCTCGACTGGGAGTCGTCGGCGCTGGAAGCGCCCGATACGCCGGAGTCGGAGCTCGTTGACCCCGCGCCAGTCGCCGAGTTTGACGACACTAGCGAGCCGGATACGGTCGACCCACCGGTTACCGGGGTTCCGGTCTGCCCGGCACCCTCGGCGAGGCGCGCGGCGGCCGCGGTCGGGTTCCCGATCGGCGAGGCCGGGGCGCTCGCACTTGCTGAGGGGGAGCCCGTGGACGGTGATCCGGTTGACGGGGAGGTGCCCGGAGCGGGCGCGGGCTGGCCGGGCCGCTGCGCACCGTTGTTCGGGTTCGGTGCGGGCGAGGGGTTCGGCTCAGGCGAGGGATCCGGCTCAGGCGAGGGGTTCGGCTCAGGCGAGGGATCCGGCTCAGCGCCCCTCTTGATGGCGTCGTCGCCGACGAGGAAGATCACATGGAGGGTCTTCTCGATGGTGGAGCCGTCAGCGAGGTGCGCGGTGTAGACAAAGTCGGTCGAGTAGCGCCCGGGCTTCGTGAAGTAGAAGGCCTGGTGGTCGTGTGATCCAAAGAGGTAGCGGAGGACCATGTCGGGCTTCATCGAGTCGAGTCGGGGCGTGAATCCCTCGAAGAGGGAGGAGTTACCGGTGACGAGGCGACCGGGGCCGGTGAAGTTCCTCATCGCGACCTCGACGCCCTTGCTTGAGAGCTGCGAGTAGTCGACCCGCTGGGTTGAGAAGCCGACCCAGGGGATGCCCTCGAGCTGGGTCTCGGGCAGACTCCACACACCTTCGGGCGCCGCAGCGGCGAGTTCGCTGTAGCCCTTCGCGCCGGCGGGGATCTTCGCGTGCGTCGAGTCGGGGACGGCGTAGGCGAAGGTTCCGGAGGCGCGGTGGACGGGGTGGCGCGGGTCGGCGGTGTCGTCGACGAAGACCTCCGCCTTCCCGTCCTTCAGGGACATCGCCTGATCCATGTGACCTTCGGTGATGATGTGGATCGCCGAGTCGCCGGGACGGGAAGGGGCGGACGGGTTGGCAGGATCGGGTATCGAGGGATTGCCGGGCTGAACGCCACCGCTCGGTGGCGCATCGGCATCCGGATCCGCAGGGTTTGGAGAGGGTGAGGGTGAGGGTGCCTCGCCGTTGTTCTCCGCGGTGATCGCGCGCAGCGCCGAGATCGCGGCGTCGCCGACGACGAAGTGAGCGGAGCGGGACTTGTAGGAGAAGTTCCCGTCCTTGTCGCGCGTCTCGATGTTGAAACCGACGGCGTAGACGCCTGGCTTCGTGAAGACGTGGGCGAGGGGAACTGCGGCTGCATCGACGGTGAAGCCGCGGTTGGGGTCGCGCGTCGTATCGAGGGTGACGTTCATCGCCCCGTCGGTGACGGTCCCCGCGATGTAGCGGCTGCCCTTGGGGCCGTCGAAGGTGTCGATGGAGTAAACGGCTGGCCCGGAGCGCAGATCGGCGGGCATTTGGGTGAAGTCGAATCCGAGCGATCCGTGCTCACCGGAGGCAGGCAGGACCCAGCGGTCGCCGTCGGCGGTCGTCTGCTTGAGTGAGTCGGGGATTTCGAGGATCGGTTCCCCGGGGATCGACTTGCCGTTCGCGTTCACCTCGAGGGTCACCCGCTTGATCGGCACGCCAGCCCGCACATCGTCTTTGAAGGTCCCCTTGTAGACGTAGTGGGAGGGGGAGGAGGGTGAGGCTGGCGCCTTCGCAGTAGAGCCGAAGAGCGCTTCGATCTGCTTACGGGCCTCGGCCTGGGTGAAGGGGGGCTCGGGCTCGGCGGGCGTCTCCTCGGTGGAGAGTTCGCCGGAAGCGATCATCTTCTCCTTCATCTGCTCGGCAGTCGTTCCGATCGGAGTGAGGGAGGTTGTGGTGCCTTCGGGCAGACCGACCTCGTCATCGGAGCCGACGAGCCACGTGATGGTCGAGGGCAAGGAATTAACGGCTCTCTGGGACCAGGTGGACGTGTAGGAGGCAACCATGTCGAGTCGGTAGACGCCCGCTTTCGAGAAGGTCCAGTTCCAGTGGCCGTGGGAGCCAGCCTGGAGGGAGAGCGGCGCGAGCGAGGGGTCGGAAGAGAGCCCTCGACTCAGGGAGTTCGTGCCGATGGTGCGCCACACCTCGACGGCTCCGGGCCCGGAGGAATTTGCGATCGAGAGCTTCACCTCGTCAAGAAGGATCCCCTCGGGCTGGGCGACCTCATGCGCCGTGTCGAAGGCACCGATGCCAGCCCAGACGGGACGCCAGTTGTCGATCTGCTCCTGGGGGGCACGCCAGACAATGTCGCCGGGCTTGCCAATGAAGTCGAAGAGGCCGCCCGAGGGGACGACCATGCGCGAGACCTCCTGGGAGTCGGAGACACGCGCGTCGGGGGCGAGTCGGACGCAGACGGAGTTTGGGTCCTTGACGACTTTGCGCCCGTCGACAACAGTAACGGTGAAGATCTCGTCGACACGGGTGACGTAGGCGGCGTCAACATGCGCGTGGTGGAGGAGCTTGCGGCCAGCGCACACGTGGGGAACGCGGCCGTCGGGCCCAGGGGTCGCCTCCGGGTCAGCGCCGGGCGAGCCCGCAGGAACCGTGAGGTCGGCGGGCACGAGGTCCCCGTAGCCAGCCTCTCCGGGCAGGTGCTCGGGATCGTCGGGCGCTCCGGGGGACGAGGGTGCGGCCTCAGCGTTGGTCGAGCCGGAGGCGTCGGAGGCGTACTCCGTGAGAGAGGTCGTTTCTAACGGGACTGCGTGCGCCAAGGGCGCGGCGATCGTTGGCGTAGCAAAGAGCGCGAGGGTGAGGAGCGCGGTGAACAGGGCGAGGAGGGGATGAATCCCGCGGTGGGTGGCGCGCATGATGAACCTTCTGGCGATAATGAGAATGAATTGCATTATCGTACAGGGCTGTCTGCGAACCGCGCAACCTCGAGTGTGAGGTCCGGATCACGCTCGCCGCGTGTAAGGATGCGAGAAGAGTAATTGATGCCGTCGAGGGGGATGCTGTGCTCTATATGTGGGATGCCCTCAAGGCGCGCGTACGGGCGCGGATGTCGAAGACTCTGCTCGTCTACTTCGCGGTGTTCGCGGTCTTCCGTTGTGGACGCGCAACTCGGTCTGCATCGCGTAGCCACTCCTTCTCGGCCTCTACTGAGAGGTTGTCGACACCGTCCTCAACGCGGATCCGTACCGACGCGAGCGCCCTGGAACGAGAGCGCGACATCTAGACGCTCCTATTCGCCTCCTCCAGACCGAGGGGCGGGCCTACACCCACCGCTACATCTGTGAACGGCGGTTTCAAGTGGTGAGTGCAACGGCGTCGTTGTGGGGTAATTGTTCTATGGGTTTGGCGGGGGTTTTCAGTTGAATCGTTGGTGGGGTCGGGTGTTGAGTTGGCGTTGGGCTTCTCCGAAGGTCTTCGGGCGGGTAGGTGCCCAGGTCGGTGCTTTTGGGGAAGTAGTCGCGCAAAAGGCCGTTTATGTTCTTGTTGGAGCCGCGCTGCCAGGGAGAGTGCGGGTCGGCAAAGTAGACATTGATCGTTGTCTTCTTCGTCAACTCTTTGGTTTTGGCTATCTCGGCTCCCTGATCCCAGGTCAGCGTGCGCCGCAGATCCTGGGGTAGGCCGGCGATCATGTCGGTCAGAGTCTCGACGACGGTATCGGCGTCGTGCGAGAGGGGCAAAGGCCGCAACAGCAAGTACTCGGTGGTGCGTTCGACAAGAGTGATGGTCGCGCTCTTGGAGTTCTTCCTGATGATCAGATCACCATTCCTAATGGCCTGGGACGAGGTGCCCTTCGGCCTCCTCGGGCCGATCGGTGATCCTGGCGCCCTCGACCCACGACTTGCCTGACGAACGGGCAACAGTGAGCTTGGAGCGTGGTTTGCGGCTCGTGTGTCCCGAGCGCAAGGTTTTCTCTACTTTGAGTTCGTGACGCAGGCTTGCATGCCCGTGTACGTAGAGGGCCTGGTAGATGGTTTCGGCGCTGATCGTCATGCCCCCATTGTCGGGCTCGTGCATCCAGGCGGCCGCGATCTGGCAGGGGGGCCAGTGTTCGTTGAGCTTGGCAACCACGAAAGACCGGAGCTGTGGATCCTCGATCTTCAACCCTTTGGGGCGCGCCGCAAGGTGCTTGGCCTGTTCGTGGGCTCGCGCCGCCTGATACGCGCCCGGCATCCGATCCACCTCGCGTTTAACCGTCGAGGCCGACGCTCCCACCTGAGCGGCGATGGTCCGTAATGACAGTCCTTGAGGGTGTAAGAACTCGATGAGCTGACGGCCCCCATCGTCAAGCGGGCCCCGTGCCCCTCGCCTCGGGTCAACCCCGCGACGATTCTCGGATCAGGACACCCATTCCACCCACCAACAGGGCCTGTACGAAACGTCATCCCCCAATCCTTGGCTCAGCCGCGAATCGTGCAGACCGCCACGCCCGCACGCCTGTGCACTTGACGGACCGCCACCCCCTGGACCAACAGACCGAAAACGAGATCCCGCACCTCACCAGAACGGCGAAACACCACAGCAACCACCCCACACACTCAAGGCGCTGCACCCACCACCTGAAGCCACCCAACTCAGATGACGACCCTGCTGGGACAGCTTTCGGCGCTGACCGCTTCAAGTCGCTCGCTCGATACGAACCACGTCGCGCTTGCCTACCTGATTCACGGCGCGCAAACGGCAACAGATCGGGGTGAAACCGCTGGTCAGACCCTGTCGATCGCGCAATTGGTGGACACGCTGAATACGCAGATTTTGGATGATGCGCGCTTTTCTTCGTTCATCGACGACAAGACGCGCACGGCAATCACCGGCGTTGTTCTGGATGTTTCAAGCAGTATCTCTGCCGGCAACTACGTGGACGTGAACCACGGAATGCTCGGCGGTAACTCCGTGATCACCGAATACCTGCACATGCAACGCATCTATGTTTCGCCCGGACAGTCGGTTAGTGCCGGAACAGTGCTTGGCGAGGTCGGCATGACCGGCTATGTCACCGGTTGCCACCTGCACTTCGGTGTTCTGCAGAACGGCGTGAACGTTGACCCGATGGGGTACTTGTAAGCCAATGTGGCTCGCTGATCTGATGATTGGCTGAGTCGGAAGGCGGGGACAAGCTCAGCTTGTCCCCGCCTTCCATTGATACTGGCATTTTACGAGGCTTGAGCAAGACCCCTGCCCTCGGACGCGTTAGAATTAACGCCTTGAGTGGCGGGGCGCGGCCTCGTCAATCAAAGAAAGGAGGTGAACGATACCGAAAGACTGGAAGAAGCCGAAGCTGACCGAAGGTGAGAAGCGCAAAGCTGCATTGGACGCGAAGAAGACGATCACGCGGAACAAGAAGGCGCGCCACGACTATCTGATCGAAGATACGTGGGAAGCCGGTCTTGTCCTGTCGGGTACCGAAGTGAAAGCTCTGCGGATGGGGCGCGCGTCGCTGATCGACTCGTGGGTTGAGGTCAAAGACGGCGAAGCATGGCTGTACGGCGCGAACATTCCGATGTACGCGCAGGGCTCCTGGAACAATCATGCGCCAACGCGGAAGCGAAAGCTGCTACTGCACGCCTCAGAAATTGAGCGGATCGGCCAGAAGGTGCAGGCCAAGGGCTACACGATCGTCCCACTGGAGCTCTACTTCATCGGCGGTCGCGCCAAAGTTGAGATCGCGCTGGCCAAAGGCAAGCAGGAATGGGACAAGCGCCAGTCTTTGCGCGAGGCGCAGGATAAGCGTGAAGCTGAACGCGCGATGCGCGCCTACACGAAGCGACCGAACTACAAGTAGCGTACAGGTAGCGGGTGCCAGCTTCGTGCGTGGTGCGCTTTCTGCTGAAACCTTGCGTTTGCTGGCATTGCGCTAGCTGTTGAAACTTCGCGTAAGCGGGGTTATTCTTGGATGTCTGGTCGAACGGTTGGAAGCGGTTCTTCGATGAGTCTTAGGATTTCGTTGAAGAGCCAACCCGGCAGTCTGTTTGCCGGTGAGTTGAAGAACTCAATAGGGGATGATCGGTTTCGACGGCGGTCGTCGATCGAGGGGAAGCGGGCCGAGAACGCACGCTCAACTCGCAAACGCTGTGTGCGAACCAATAGGTGCCGAACAGAACCGCACCGACTACGTTCTCGCCGCCTGATTGCCGCGTGAACCTTTAGTCCGTCAGCCCGGGTGGTGCCTCCAGCCTGGTGTCTGGCGTCGTTCAGGGGGCCACTGGGTGCGGGCCATGTCGGTGGGTCCGCTCCGACATTTCATCGACTGAGCTTCGCTGACAGCAGGCCTGCATGACGTCACAAGCTAAGAAATCAATAGCAGGATGCGCCCGGAGAAGACCTCGGGGTCGGCCGTCGGACGGGGGTTCGATTCCCCCCATCTCCACACATCCCATCCCCGGGCTTCCGCTGGAAGCCCGGGGATTTTATCTATCGGTTGACAGTAGTAGCTCATGAACTGCTGAAAGCTGGTCCGAGCATGAGGGTGCTTTGTGCATTCAAATTGAGAATTAATCGTCACCTTCGCACAGTGCACATGCTCCATCGCCTCCGCAGACTGGACAATCAGGGTTTGCGCGGTAGCGGCCTTCCTCCCTATCCCAGCGCTCAAAGTCCATCTGTGAAATGGTGTAACCGTCGGGGTCGTGATCTGAACCGATCATGCAGCGGCATGGCTCATCCCACTGTGAACTGGGGCCATTTTCGCGGCGGATAACATAGTGGCTAGGACCTGTTGGCATAGTTGTCTCCTTCGTTGTCAATGTAGTGTTGCTCGTCGCCCCCGGAATCGGAGGGGTGGCTGTCCTGAACCTCCGGCTCGCAGTTCATGGTTTGAGTCGTTGTAGACTCTGGCGCGGTGTGCAAATCGTTATCGGCTATCGTGCAAGCTCTGCCATTTTGGTCGCGCTCACGGAGTTTGTGGCGTATGTGTGCAACGACTTTTTCGATGGAAAGAGCTACGAAAGCGCCTGTTGCAAGCAGTATGGGCGCAGCTTGAGAGACCGCATCCCGTCTTTCTTCTGCTAGATAACGGTCTACCCCGCCGGCTTCCTTAGCTTGCGAGGTGATCTCTTGATATCGCCCGAGGTTACCCATGAACTGCATTGTAGGGTGTGACCTGCGTCCAATGCAAGGAAGATGATGTTATTTTCTGAGATTGGCAGGCCTGGTGTCTGTGTGGACTTAGCTGATGCTGTTGACGCTTCGTAATTGGGTGCGTGTGCCCGTGGGAGGGTGAGGTGTCTGGTATGGGGTCTCGTGTTGTGTTACGTCGAATTATTGTCGTAAGGATCCTGGGCGGAGAAGTGGGCTGTACTATCAGTGGCCTTGAAGCTATGTGATTGTGGGTGTTGTAATCATTAGTGGCTTTATTGAAGCTCGCGTGCTGGTTGTTAATAGTTCTTGTTTGTAAATATTCAAAATGGGTAATGTTCAGTATTTTCAATAGCTAACTAATGTCTTTTGTTGCTTTCTTTTGGCATACTAGTAGTGTTAATGCACCTCTTAGTGGCAGGAGTGATTATGTCTGAGCTTGAAGATGTTCCTCATGGCTCGTGTGTTGAGTGTGGAGAAAATACGTACCTGTGGTGTGAAAATGTTGAGGGCTGGCACTGCACGAGCTGCGATAGTAAGTGTCCATAGTCTGATCCACCACTGGAATTTGTTGTAGTGAAAATGGTTGATTGGTGTTGTGAACATGCCTGTATCTGAAGACTGTTGTGATGCTCTTTACTTCCCTTATGGGCGCAGGAAGCTTGGGGGTGTTTACTGTCGACTTGAGGCGGGGCACTCTGGTGAGCACTGGTGTGAGGCGGAGGATGAGATGAGTGAAGAGCTTGAATGTGAGGAATGAGAGCTCTTGTAGTTAGCGTAGAAAGCTCTGCCAGGTGCTGTTGTATGTGAGTGATGTGTTCGATATTGGTCCTCAGGGGCTGAGATTTGTAGCTGAACATAGCTATTTCTCTCTGCGGCCTGAGTCGTGATGGTCTGCGAGGCGCTCGACTTGTGCTATAATTATTCCACAATCATCCTTTCAGAGGTTGGTTCTCACGCTCCCGGCATCGTTGATGTCGGGAGCACTTGTTTTTGTGTCCCGCCCCCGGAGCTCCTGGAGATCGGGTCTGGTGGTTGTGTCTGGTGACCTCCGTGTCCTTATGCTTTGGTGGATCTAGGTGTGGAAATGCGGAGACTCTATTGTGTAGCGAGAGCTTGGGAGTATCATCAAAACAGTCGAAGAAGACCAGTCCTCGAGCCAGAGAGTGAGCCGCACATGCGAGTTGTAGTCGTCGGAGGAGTCGCGGGTGGCATGAGCGCGGCGGCGCG
>ENA-OWND01002116-OWND01002116.1-metagenome-genome-assembly--contig:-NODE-2116-length-11033-cov-8.110312_pt1 | contig 11033 bp, 6 predicted proteins | sample MGYA00245342_ERZ651119 | MGnify/ENA primary metagenome ERZ651119 (study PRJEB26857, sample SAMEA4031756) | metagenome | biome: human; feature: oral; material: saliva | place: Philippines | collected 2014...
CACGATTTGGGCAAAGCGAAAACGCCGCCCGACATCCTGCCCAAACACCACGGACACGACCTCAACGGCGTCGAACCCGTGCGCGAAGTCAATCAGCGGCTGCGCGCTCCTAGACACTGCGCCGAGCTTGCCGAACTTGTCTGCCGCTGGCACATCATGTTCCACCAAGTCGGGCAATTCAAAAACAAAACCATCTTAACCGTTTTGAAAAAAACCGACGCTTTCAGACGACCCGAACGCTTCGCCGCCGCCCTGAACGTCTGCGTTGCCGACAAACAGGGTCGTCTGAACCACGAAAACGCCCCCTACCCGCAACGCGCGCACTGGCTCTCCCTACTCGAAGCCGCCAACCAAGTGGATTTGGGCAAAATCGCCGCCGAATGCCGCGCGCAGGGAAAAGCGCACCTTATCGCCGAAGAAATCGACTGGGCGCGGTTGGCTCAAATCGCCCCGCTGCAAAAAGCGTATCAGGCGGCGCAAGACAAAACAGAAAGACATTAAAATGCCCAATGCAGCGACTTTTAAAGTTTTGAGGACGATACCCAACCCAAGCTTTGAAACAGCCGCCACCATATCCGCTATAATCTGCCTCTCAGCCATTTCGTTACAAATATAAAAACCATGACCCTACAAACCGATTTATTGCCCAAAATCAACAACGAAGATTACCAACGCCTCATCCTCAAACACAGCGTAGAATTCAGCGAAGGCGAAATCCGCCTGCTGAACGAAATCCTCAAAAAATTCACCTTCGACGTCGTTCAGGCGCAGGCATTGGCGCAGGCGGTGATGCAGCAGGTGCGCTTTGACCCCAACGCCTACCACATCGACAGTGACGACGAAGACACCACAGGCATCTGCCCCCACTGCATCAACCCGCCCATGCCGCCCCTGCGCGATTACCTTGTTTGGCGCGAAACACGCGGCTAAACCCCTTTCAAAAAGGTCGTCTGAAAACGGCAAACCGCTTTTCAGACGACCCCGAACCCATCGGAAAACCCATGCTGCAAACCGACAACCTGACCGCCGCCCAACCCCAGCGCATCATCACCGCCCAAAGCATCTCCTCGCAGGAAGAGTTGCTTGAGCGCGCCCTGCGCCCTAAAACGCTGGACGACTATATCGGGCAAGACAAAGCCAAAGAACAGCTCGCCATCTTTATCCAAGCCGCCAAAAAACGCGGCGAAGCCCTAGACCACACCCTGCTCTTCGGCCCGCCCGGGCTGGGAAAAACCACGCTGGCACACATCATCGCCAAAGAGCTGGGCGTCAACCTGCGCCAAACCAGCGGCCCCGTACTCGAACGCGCCGGCGACCTTGCCGCCCTTCTGACCAACCTCGAGCCGCACGATGTATTGTTCATCGACGAAATCCACCGCCTCAGCCCCGTCGTCGAAGAAATCCTCTACCCCGCGCTCGAAGACTACCAACTCGACATCATGATAGGCGAAGGCCCTGCCGCCCGTTCCGTCAAAATCGACCTGCCGCCCTTCACCCTCGTCGGCGCGACCACCCGCGCAGGTATGCTGACCAACCCACTGCGCGACCGCTTCGGCATCGTTGCCCGCTTGGAGTTTTATCAAAATCAAGACCTTGCCACCATCGTCAGCCGTTCCGCACAATTACTGCAACTCGACATGGGCGAAGAAGGCGCAATGGAAGTCGCCAAGCGTAGCCGCGGCACACCCCGCATCGCCAACCGCCTGCTGCGCCGCGTCCGCGATTTTGCCGATGTGAAAAACAACGGCGTAATTGATGCCGCCATTGCCGATGCCGCTTTAAGTATGCTGGATGTGGACGCGCAAGGTTTGGACGTCATGGACAGAAAATTCCTCGAAGCCATCCTGCACAAATTCAGCGGCGGTCCCGTCGGTCTTGACAACGTTGCCGCCGCCATCGGCGAATCTACGGACACCATCGAGGACGTTATCGAACCCTACCTCATCCAACAAGGCTTCCTGCAACGTACCCCGCGCGGCAGAATGGCCACCGAACGCGCTTACCTGCACTTCGGCTTGAAAATGGAAAAATAAGCGTATTGAAATGAAGAAAGGTCGTCTGAAACCGGATTTTTGGTTTTCAGACGACCTTTTTGTATCCATTCGAATGGAAGACTTGAGTCAGGATAAAGGCAAGTGCTTTTCTCGTAAGCTAGTGTTTGTCCTCACCCTCTTTGGCAGTATCTTTCCCGCCGTCTTTATCTGTCTGAACCGGCGTAACCGGGAAAAACAAGATCAGCGGGTTGGCTTTAATCTGCTGCCAGAAGCTTTTGCACAAATTGCCGACGCTGCCGATTTTCGTGCCGCGCGAGCGCAGGGCGACGAAGAGGGCGAGGGTGAAGCTGACGATGAGGTTGACCAAACCGATGGCGAGGACGCTGCAAATGCCGAGCAGGAATGTGCCAAAGCCGACGTTGCCACTGACGGCGGCGTAGCCGAGGTTGGCAGAGGAGAAGGCGACATGGCGGATGTCCAGCGGTAGGCCAAGGAGGTGTCCGAAGTAGCCGGTCATGCCCAAGAGCATACCGAAGATGAAGTTGCCGACCAGCGAGCCGTAGTGTTTGTGAATGTAGGCGGCGAGGACGCGGCGGGGTTTGGGGCGCATGATTTTGCGCAGCAAGGGGTTGAAGGGCAGGCGTTGGCGCAGGTTGAGGTAGTCGGCGCGGTTGTCGAAGAAGCCCGCGATGATGCCGGAACAGAACAGCCACAAGCCCGCGATGGCGGCATACCATAGTGTCGGGTGGCCGATGATGTCTATGGATTTGAACTGGTAGGCGGTGGTGTGGGCATCGAGTATGGGCTGTTGGTGCAGATGGGCATAGCCAAACGATATGGCACACGCCAAGAGGATGGCGATGGAAACGTTGCCGAAGACGGCGACGCTTTGGGAGCGGCATACGTCGATGAGGAGCTTGGCGAGCTTGTTGTCCACTGCTTTGCCGCCTTCGTTGAGATCGACCTGTTCGGCGAAGCTGGCGGCGGTCATGGCGGGCTGTTTGGTGGCGACGGTGCAGTGCAGCATATGGATGAGCATGAAGCCTATGCCGTAGTTGAGCCCTGACAGCAAGGAGGTAACGAAGGGGCTGAAGCCGAGTGTGCCGATGTGGATTTTGTGCAATGCCATCAGGGCGATGATGACGCCGCCACCCGCCGCGGAGTAGAACATTTTGAAATATTCTTTGCGGTTGCGGGTGATGTAATGCTCGCCGTGGTGGCTTTTGTTTTCGGTAATGCTGCGGGCGAGCATGCGTATGCTGCTGCGGCGCAGGTGGCGGGTACTGTATTGCTCGACCGCGGCGTAGATGAGGGAATTCATCAGGGCTATGGTAAGGCGGTTGCGGTTGCCGGCATCGGTTTGGATGTCGGTAAGCAGTTTCAGGCGATCTACGGTCTGCTGGAGCCGTTCGAGCAGGTGGGCGACTTTAACGGACGAGCCTGAACCTGCGCCCGTCCCTTTTCGGCGCAAATAGTCGATCTGGCTGCAACATTGGTCGAACATGACTTCGAGGTGGGCGGTGTCGTAAGGGGTGGTGTCGTTGCGGTAGTGTTCGACCAGTTTGGCGGTTTCGCGCTGGAGGGCGACGAAGGGCGAATCGGCTTCGAGCAGGCGCGGGGCGATGCGGATGAGGTCGGGTTCGATGGCTTCGGAGGCAATCCAAATGGCCAGCATTTCGATGGCACGCAGGCGGGCGTCAACCAACTGGCGGCAGGCGTTTTGCAGCAAGGCGGGATCGGCGCTGGTGCGGATCAGGTCGTACAGGCTCAACCATTGGCGGATGCTGAGGGTTTGCAGCCATTTGTCGTCGTTTTCGGAGTGGAAAAGGTAGAGGAACACTTCGCGCAGGTTGGCAAAGTCTTTGTAGGACGGGCTGAAGCGTTCGTAGATGCGTATGCCCATCTCGCGGGTAAAGCTGTGGCGCGAGAAGATACCGAGTTTGATCAGCGCGGGATAGATGTGGACTTGCGAGAGCCAGTGGTAGAAGCGTCCGCTGAAATTTTTTGCGAGTTCTTCGTCTTGTTTGAGCGTGGCGATAATCAGGTCGAAGCGTTCTGCCGCCTGTTTTTTGCCGCCGCGCCGCAGGAATTTGATTAAGGCGTTGAGGATAAGGACGAAATCGGTGTCGGTCAGGCTTTTGGAAAGTAAGGGATGTAGATTTTGGTGAGTAATTTTTTCCATTGCGGTATTTTTACACAAAACGGCGGGTTTGATAAGTTCGGGTAATTTATGCAACCTGCTGTAAGCACATTCGATATTTTGGAGCAATGTTTGACGATTTCAACCCTCTTTGCTTTGAAAAGGTCGTCTGAAAACCAGTTTCAGACGACCTTTCGCTTATTTCAGCATCTCTTCGGGAATTTTGCAGACGGGAATCGGATTGACTTTGTGTTGCATGGCTTTGTGCAGGCGGGTGTAAATTTCCAAGACTTCGCGCTGCCTGCCTTCAAAATCTTCGGGACGGTGCGTACCGTAAACGCTCATCGCCCATTCAAGTTCAGGATAGCTCGCGCCCATCTGTTCTTCGTCCGTGCGCTCAGTATCCCAAAGTCCGTCGGTCGGTACGGCTTTTTGGATGGACTCGGCGATGTCCAGTTCGGCGGCAATTTGATAAATCTGCGTTTTGGTCAAATCGGCAATCGGGCTGATGTCCACGCCGCCGTCGCCGTATTTGGTGAAGAAGCCCACGCCAAAATCTTCGATTTTGTTGCCCGTACCGGTAACCAGCAAACCGTTTAGCTGACCGTAATAATAAAGCGTCAGCATCCGCAGGCGGCTGCGGGCGTTGGCAAGCGCAAGCTGTTTGGCGGGGAACTCGGTTTCATCGACCTCGACATCGGCGGCAAAAGTATCGAAAGTCGGCGTCAAATCCACACGCATCCCGCTGACGTTGGAAAACGCCTGTTCCAACCGGCGGATGTGTTCCTGCGCGCGGCTGACTTGGTCGGCTTTTTGGCGGATGGGCATTTCAAGCAGCAGAACCTTCAGCCCCGTCCGTGCCGCGATGGCGGAAACGACTGCGGAATCGATACCGCCGGAAACGCCGACGACAAACCCCTTGGCGTATGCGGCGGCGGCATAGTTTTGCAGCCAGTCGGCAATATGGCGGATAACGGCTTGCGTCTGCATAGTCAGGCTCCTGATTTGAAAGGGGGAATCATACCCGATTTTGAGAGGCTGCGGCATATGGACCGGACAGGTCGTCTGAAAATCGGTTTCGCAGCTTTCAGACGACCTTCCCCTGTTTTCATCAGCAATAAAATCCTGCTGAAATTTCGCACAATCTTTCCCAATTTGAAACAATCCCCTGATTTTGTTATTATTCCTTCAAACAAAGAAATAATCATCATCCATTTTGTCTCACCCGGCCCTCATTACGGCTCATTCATCTGTGCGTTTTTACTCTCTTTTTCCCTTGTTTTTCATCCGGCAGGACGGTTTAAACGCCATTCGTTTTTTGTCTGCGTTTTATAGTGGATTACCAAAAATCGGGAAAGTCTCGGACCCTGTCCGACAGACCATGTTTTATTCCTAGTTTTTGTTAATCAACCATATACAGCCTTGCGCCCGTATCCGCCTGCCTCACCATCCCAAAGGAGGTCAAGGTTTGTCTTTATTTCATTTCTTACGCAACCGCTCTTCGTTCAATCCCTTCGTCGTTTCCGTTACGCTGTCCTTCGTGCTGCTGGTCATCGGCATCGCGCTTTTGATTCCGCAGCAGGCAGAAACCGTCCTCAATGCCGCCAAAACGGGCATTTTCAAAAACTTCAGTTGGTTTTACATCTTGGCGTTTTCAGCCTTCTTCTTCTTCCTGCTCGCACTTTCGGTCAGCAGCTTCGGCAACATCAAGCTGGGCAGCAACGAAGAAGAGCCTGAATTTAGCTTTTGGTCTTGGCTCGCCATGCTGTTCGCGGCGGGTATGGGCGTCGGGTTGATGTTTTTCGGTGTCGCCGAACCGCTCACCCACTATCTGTCCCCCATCACCGAAGGCGGCAGCGGCGCAAGGCAGCAGGACGCGTTGCTCCACACCCTCTTCCACTGGGGCGTACATGCCTGGTCGGTTTACGCCGCCATGGCGTTGGCGCTCGCCTATTTCGCCTTCCGCTACAAACTCCCGCTTTCCCTGCGCTCCTGCTTTTATCCGCTGTTGAAAGAGAAAATCGACGGTAAGGCAGGCGACATCATCGACATACTTGCGCTGGTCGCCACCCTGTTCGGCATCATTACCACGCTCGGTTTCGGCGCGGCGCAGTTGGGTGCGGGCTTGGCACAAATCGGCTGGATAAGCGAAAACACCTTTTCCGTACAAACCATCGTGATTTTCGCCGTCATGGGTTTGGCAGTCGCCTCCGCCGCCTCCGGCATAGGCAAAGGCGTCAAAATGTTGAGTGAGATGAACTTGACCCTTGCTTTTGTCCTGATGGTTTTCGTCCTCGCCACCGGCCCGACCCTCCACCTGCTCTCCGCCTTCAACGACAACCTCGGCACTTACCTGAGCAACCTCGTACAACTCAGTTTCAAAACATACAGCTACGAACAAAACCATACCGAATGGTTCGGCGGCTGGACCATCTTATACTGGGCATGGTGGTGTTCTTGGGCGCCTTTCGTCGGACTCTTCATCGCCCGCATCTCGCGCGGACGCACCATACGCGAATTCATTTTCGGCGTTTTGGCGGTTCCCTCCCTGTTCTGCGTCATCTGGTTTACCATCTTCGGCGATACCGCCATCTGGATTAACGACCACACCGCAGCAGGCGCATTGGGCGAATTGACCGGCACGCCCGAAAAACTCCTCTTCCGCTTCCTCGAATACCTCCCCCTGCCGACCCTCACAGGGCTTGTCAGCCTCATGGTGATCGCCCTCTTCTTCATCACCTCCGCCGACTCCGGCATTTACGTCCTCAACAACATCGCCTCCCGCGACAAAAGCCTGGCCGCCCCGCGCTGGCAGGCAGTGATGTGGGGGCTGTTGATGTCCGCAGCCGCCATCGTCCTTTTGCGCTTCGGCGGACTGCCCACCCTGCAAACCATGACCCTCATCGTCGCCCTACCTTTCGCCCTGCTCATGCTGATCATGTGTTTCAGCCTCTGGCGCGGATTAAACGCCGACCACAAATACTTCACGACCGCCGTCACCCCCTCCAGTGTCTATTGGAGCGGCGACAACTGGCAGGACAGGCTCGAGCGTATGCTGAACCAAACGCAGGAACAAGACATCCTCAAATTCCTCAAAACCACCGCCCTGCCCGCCATGCGCGAACTGAGCGAAGAGTTGTCCGACAAATACAGCCTGAGCGTCGACATCCAAACCTACTTCGACCGCGAAGAGCCTGCCGTCGAATTCACCATCCACAAAGAGTCCCTGCGCGACTTCATGTACGGCATTAAAACCATCAAGCGCGAAGTGTCCGAACAGCTTATCAAAGACGGCCACCTCCCGCACATCCGCCACAACGTCACCTACGAGCCCTACACCTACTTCTTCGACGGCCGCAGCGGCTACGACGTGCAATACATGAACCGCCGCGAACTCATCGCCGACATCCTCAAGCAGTACGAGCGTTACCTCAACCTCCTGACCGATGTCGGACAAGAACTCATGTCGCACCAGCAAACCGAATTGGCAGAATAAGTTTTTGTTAAACAGGTGGTAACCAAGGTCGTCTGAAAACAGATTTCCCGTTTTCAGACGACCTTTTGTCATGTATCTGCAACCCAACCGTAGCGTGGGCTTTGCCCACGAAAAAACTACCACTCAATCCATCTTTTAAAAACCCAAATGAAAACGTCGTCTGAAAACCCAAAATCCGGTTTTTCAGATGACCTCTTTCTTCACTAACTAACTATTTTCTTTTCTTCAACAATCTCAACGCGTTGCCCACGACAAACAGCGAGCTGAGGCTCATGCCCAATGCGGCGATCCAGGGTTTGACGTAGCCCAGGACGGCAAGCGGGACGGCGATGATGTTGTATGCGCTTGCCCAGGCGAGGTTTTGGCGGATGATTTCGCGTGTGCGGCGGGCTTGGGCGATGGTGGCGGGCAGGATGTTCAAATCGTCGTTGAGCAAGACCAGATCGGCGCCGTCGCGTGCGACATCGGCACCTGCTGCGACGGCGGCGGATACGTCGGCTTGGGCGAGGACGGGGGCGTCGTTGATGCCGTCGCCGACCATCAAGACTTTTCTGCCCTGTTTCTGCAAGTCTTCAACATAGGCGAGTTTGTCTTCGGGCGTGGCTTCGGCGCGGTAGGTGTCTAAACCGAGTGTCTGCGCGACTTGTGCAACGGCATTGGTGCGGTCGCCGCTGAGCAGGTGGGTGCGGATGCCTTGTTGTTTGAGGATGTCGAGCATGGCGGCGGCGCTGTCTTTGATTTGGTCTTCGAGCAGGAAGACGGCTTGGAAACCGCTTTGGTTGCCGAGGAACACCATGCTGCCTGCGTGTTCGATACCGGCGGCTTCGTCAGGCAACACGCCGGCTATTCCAGCGACAAAATCGGCGCGTCCCAATGCCCAAACTTGGGTTTCTCCTTTGTAGGTCATTTGCGCGCTAACGCCTTGCCCGATGCGGTTGACGCGTTGGGAGACTGTGTATTCGGGCGCAGGGGCGGGGTCGTCTGAAAGCGTGTGGTTCAAGATGGCGCGGGCGATGGGGTGTTCGGATTGTTGCTCCAGGGCTTGTGCGGCGGCGAGCGCTTCTTCTGTTTTCAGACGACCTAAGGGGATGATTCGGCTGACGGACAGTTGTCCTTTGGTCAGCGTGCCGGTTTTGTCGAACACGACGTCGTCGATTTGGGCGAGCGTTTCGAGGCTTTGTTTGCCGCTGATTAACACGCCGTCGTCGGCAAGCGCGCCTGTGGAGGCGGCAAGCGCGGTCGGCGTGGCAAGCGAAAGTGCGCACGGGCAGGTAATGACCAGCAGAGCGACGGTAATCCACAAGGCGGTTTGCGCGTCGGCATACCATGCCCAGCCGATGAAAACGGGCACGGCAAGCAGCAGCTCGCCAAACACGAAGCTGGAGGCGTATTTCTCGGCAAGCTCGGCGGCGCGCGGTTTTTGGGCGAGCGCGCGGTCGAGCAGTTTGACGATGTGCGACAGGCGCGTGTTGTTGCCGGTGCGGTCGGTTCGGATAACAAGCGGGCTGCCCGTATTGAGCGTGCCTGCGATAACGTTTTCAGACGACCTTTTGACAACGGGCAGGCTCTCGCCCGTCAACATGGCTTCGTCCACTTCGCTCTCGCCGGACAACACCGTGCCGTCCACAGGAATGACTTCGCCGGGTTTGACAACGATCACGTCGCCCGCCTGAAGCTGTACAACCGCCGCTTCTTCGATTTCCTCGCTGTCGGGATAAGACGGAAGGCGGTGGCAGAACGCGGGAACGAGTTTCACCAGCCGCTCCGCCGCATCCCCCGCCCTGCGCCTTGCGATTTGTTCCATAAACCGCCCACCCAACAGGAAAAACAGCAGCATGGCGATGGATTCGAAATACATCCCCTGCCCCGCGTTGACGGCGAGACTGTAAATACCCGCGACAAAAGTCATCACGACCGCAATCGCAATCGGCGTATCCATGCCGACACGGCGGTTTTTCCAATCGCGCCATGCGCCGCGGTAAAACGGCAACGCGCTGTAAAACACGACGGGCAGCACCATCAAAAAACCGCCCCAGTGCAGAATTTCCAAAAACAGCGGCTCAATGTCGCCGCCGTAAAGATAAGTCGGCACGGCAAACATCATCGTCTGCATCATGCCCAAACCCGCGACCGCCAGCCTGACGATAAACTGTTTGCGCTCTTTTTGCGCCTGCGCCTCGACTTTTTGCGCATCGTAAGGCGCGGCGGTATAACCTGTTTTGCGGATTTTCAAAAGAATGTCCGACAGCGCGATTTTGCCCTCGTCCCACACCACGCGGCAGCGGTGCGTACTGTAATTCAAATCCACGCGCACCACGCCTGCTGTCCGCAAAAGCTGTTGCTCAATCAGCCATACGCACGCCGCGCAGGTAATGCCGCCCAGCATCAACACCGCCTCGCGTTCATCCCCTTCCCCGACCTCGACAAAATCCGCCTGCACTTCGGGCAAATCGTACAATTTCAGTTGCGACAACACTTCCGGCGGCGGCAGTTCGGATTTTTCCGCGTCGGCGGTACGCTGTTTGTAATAATTGCCCAAACCTGCATCAATAATGCTCTGCGCCACCGCCTGACAACCCGCGCAGCAGGTTTCATGGTCTTCATTTTCGTAGCGGACGGTCAAATGGAGGTGTTCGGGGACTTCCAGACCGCAATGGAAACAGGTTCTTTCCGTTTGATTCATAATATGTGCCTAATGGTGTGCCGGCAGATGGTTTGCCGTTTCAAACTTGGATTTAAAATGTTTAGAAATGTAAACTTTATTAAAGTGTCGCTTTTTAGCAGATTTATGGAACTGCTTCAAACGACGGAGGCCAGGCATAATACGGTAGATTATTACGCCTCGAAGCTGTGTATATCGGCCAAGTACCTCACAATGGTTTGTAAAAAGAACTCAGGAAAGACCGCCAATGCGTGGATACAGGAGTATACTATTTCAGCAATCACAAACTATTTACGTACAACAGATTTGAGCGTTAAGGAAATAAGCAACAGGCTTGGTTTCCCCAATTCGAGCTTTTTTGGAAAGTATGTCAGAGACCATTTGGGTTGTAGTTCGTTGGAATACAGGCAAAAACAAAGCCGTTGACAGCGATGATAATGGCAGGTAACGATGGTAATGTTAGCCGGTAACACTGCTGATGATAGCCGGCAACAATGATAGTAATTGTGAGTTTAACAAAAACATGCCGCCTTTTTCATTGATATACTGCTGTTGTACAGGAGAACTCCATGTACAATAGAACGGAAATATGCAATTGTTTACGTTGTTTTTGCTTCCCGAATATACAAAAAACGATGTGAGGAAACTCTGTAACCAGAGTTCCCTCACATCATATTTTGGACTTCGTGACTCGCATGGGGCTCGAACCCATGACCCCAACATTAAAAGTGTTGTGCTCTA
>ENA-OWND01002119-OWND01002119.1-metagenome-genome-assembly--contig:-NODE-2119-length-11027-cov-8.094969_pt1 | contig 11027 bp, 10 predicted proteins | sample MGYA00245342_ERZ651119 | MGnify/ENA primary metagenome ERZ651119 (study PRJEB26857, sample SAMEA4031756) | metagenome | biome: human; feature: oral; material: saliva | place: Philippines | collected 2014...
CAAAGGTACGACTAAAATATTAAATCACCAAACATTTAGATACGTTTTTTATATGGAGTCGAAAAATAATGCTTATTTTAAATAGTGTTCTAAATAATTCTTCAAAAAGAGAATGAAGTGGTTTTCGTTAAGGCAGATAATACTTACCTTGCCTGTTCTCTAATCACCGAATCATCCTTCATGCTATGGATAATATTTTTCGCTCAAATAATTCAACAATTACCGAAATAATTATGCAAGTTCACAATAATAGATATCTTATAAAAGCTGATAATTTTGCATATAGTAAAAGAAATTCATCTTCACGATTTTTCACGAAATAGAAAACCAAAGACGGTTATTTGCCAACTCTGCATGACATAAAACCATGTCTTGGAGAACCAATAAGAGTTGGAAATGGCTTTATTTCTTGCTTTTTCTCTCAAAAAGCGGCGCTTCTTTGTGCTGAAAGTAGAGGTTTTATCGGCAAGAAACAGTGGTTTTAGAACCAAGAAACGGTGGTTCTTGAAATTGATTCATATTTTTGTTGGAATCAAAAATATCTATCATGCTGATTATCAGTATCTTTTGTATAATACTCAAAACAAGCGTTTTTGTCATCGAAGGACAACGCGCCTGCAAATATCGGCTGTATGTATGCTTAGAACTGCCTTTTTGTTGATTTTATTCGCATCTATCGTAGGGGCGTGATTTATCACGTTCCGTCTTAGCGCAGAGTCCATTACGCGAGTTATTTGTTTCTCGGAGATTGCGGAACGTGATAAATCACGCCCCTACGCCTGCCGGCAAATAACGACCATTTCTCAGATAATGGAAGATACAAAACCAAAAGAAATATTTTTAGTAATACTTATTATTTGAAACACAAAGTAAGACCCTATTGGCTATACGTGCCTGCAGTGCCAATAAATAAAGGCTTGCAGAACTTTCAATCAGGTTTTACCGGACATCAATAATAATTTTTTGACGGTTGTTTGATGCACTGCTTATCCCCGAATTGGAGTTTATCCTACAGGAATAAACACCAATCGACGGGACATAAGCAGGTTTGATATAGGAAAGAGCCAATGATATTGCAATATAAATTATTTTTTTTGTGCACGGAGTTTCTGAAGAGATTCTTTCAGAGCAGCAATCTTCTCTTCCGAGTCGCTCTGCTTCTTACGTTCAAGTGCAACAACCTCTGGTTTAGCATTATTGACAAAACGCTCATTAGAGAGTTTTTTCATTACACCCATAAGGAAACCTTCCAGATGCTGAAGCTGTGCCTCAGCCTTCTCTATCTCTGCGTCAACATCTATGAGTGTGCCTAATGGTACGGCATATTCTGTTGTTCCGATAAGGAAAGCACTTGTAGCGTCACCCTTATGTTCAACATAGACGATATCTGATAGACCAGCCATCTTCTTTATTACAGAGCATAGAGCCTCATTATGTGTAACATTTCTATCGGCATCTGTAGAAAGAACGATCTCAAGTGAGAGAGGCTCACGAGGAGATATGTTTTTCGACTGACGAACGGCACGTACGCCTGAAATGATTTGCTTTGTCTCTTCAACCTGAGCCATGAGAGCTTTATCAGCCTCTGTCGGGGCGTTGAGAATGAGGGTTGAGACCATTATAGAGTCATCGTCGGCACGTTCTGCAATATGCTGATATAATTCCTCGGTTATGAATGGCATGAATGGATGAATGATTTTCATAAGCTGCTCGAAGAAGTTGAGAGTCGCTTCAAGCGTTTTCTTGTCTATCGGTGCCTGATAAGCAGGCTTTATCATCTCAAGATACCATCCGGAAAACTCGTCGGTGAACAGTTTGAAGATGGTCATCAGCGCCTCGTTGAGACGATATTTAGAATAAAGGTCATTGATCTCTACTACAGCCGTCTTTATCGTTGCCTCCATCCAGTCTATTGCTTTCTTGTTCTGCACAGGCTGTGCAATATCAGCGGCAGTCCAACCTTTGACCAGTCGGAAGGCATTCCATATCTTATTACAGAAAGCTGCTCCCTGCTGACAAAGGTCTTCTTTGAAGAGGATGTCGTTTCCTGCAGGTGCTGCAAGAAGCATACCCATACGCACACCGTCAGCACCATACTTATCGATGAGTGCAAGTGGGTCAGGGGAGTTGCCAAGCGATTTCGACATCTTACGACCTATCTCGTCACGTACAATACCTGTGAAATATACATTCCTGAATGGTACATCGTGCATATACTCCTCACCAGCCATAATCATTCGTGCCACCCAGAAGAAGATAATATCAGGACCTGTAACAAGATCAGATGTAGGATAATAATAGTTTATCTCGTCATTTCCAGGCTTATTAATACCATCGAACAGCGATACCGGCCATAGCCATGATGAGAACCATGTGTCAAGTGCATCCTCATCGTGTGTGAGTTGTTCAGCAGTTATATTTTCATAACCTGTAATCTTACGGGCTTTCTCAACAGCCTCCTCGGCAGTGAGTGCAACAACATATTTTTCATCCTCGTCCTCTGCTGTTGGAAGGAAATAGGCTGGAATACGGTGTCCCCACCATAGCTGACGTGAGATACACCAGTCTTGTATATTCTCAAGCCAGTTGCGGTATGTAGTCACATACTTTGCTGGGTAGAACTTTATATTGCCATTGAGTACAGGTGGCAGTGCAATGTCGGCAAAATGTTTCATCGAAAGGAACCATTGCTTGCAAAGACGTGGCTCAACAGCAGTGTCTTGATTACGTTCAGAATAACCGACTTTATTGTCATAGTCCTCTATATGGTCCATAAGACCTGCCGTGGCAAGGTCCTTGGCAATCTGCTCACGTACAACCATGCGGTCTTGTCCGACGTATAACATACCGGCGTCAGATATTGTTCCATCAGGATTGAATATATCTATAGTCTCAAGATTATGTGTCTTACCGAGGTTATAGTCGTTGATATCATGAGCAGGAGTAACCTTCAGACATCCTGTACCGAACTCTATATCTACATAACGGTCTTCAATGACAGGCACTACACGGTTAACGAGTGGTACAATGACCTTATGACCTTTCAGCCAACTGTTTTTCACATCCTTTGGATTGATACACATAGCAGTATCACCCATGATTGTCTCTGGGCGCGTTGTCGCCACTATTGCGTAATATCCTTTTTCATCTTTATAAAATACCTCGCCTTCATCGCCAGTGAGAACAACAGGATTGACGTCTGCATCAGCGACATAATACTTTAAATGGTAGAGTTTAGACTTTTCTTCGCGGTAGATAACTTCTTCCGTCGAAAGTACTGTCTGAGCTTTTGGATCCCAGTTAACCATACGAAGACCGCGGTATATAAGTCCTTTCTCATACAAATCGACAAAGACTTTCAACACCGACTCTGAACGCTTCTCGTCCATAGTGAATGCAGTACGATCCCAATCGCATGACGCACCAAGCCGGCGCAACTGCTTAAGTATGATGCCGCCGTGCTCATCAGTCCATGACCAAGCGTGCTTAAGAAACTGCTCACGTGTGAGATCGCGCTTCTTAATTCCTTGTTCAGCAAGACGGTTGACAACCTTTGCTTCTGTAGCTATTGATGCGTGATCGGTACCGGGAACCCAACAGGCATTCTTACCGTCAAGGCGAGCCTTACGGATAAGTATATCTTGAATAGTATTGTTAAGCATGTGTCCCATGTGCAACACACCTGTGACATTTGGTGGAGGAATGACAATTGTGTATGGTTCACGGCTATCAGGTTGGCTTGAAAAAAAATTGTGGTCTGTCCAATACTGATACCACTTGCCCTCAACATTCTGAGGGCTGTATTTTGATGCTATTTCCATATAACTGTTATGTTATTATTCTTCTTTCTACATTATATATAATAATTCTTCTGCAAAAGTACTAATTTTAAACGGAAAATGATTACTTTTGCATGACAAATTCATATAAAATGCATTCAAAAGAAGATAAGTTAGCCGCTTTTGGCAGATTGTTAGATGTGTTGGACGAATTACGTGTTAAATGTCCATGGGATAAAAAACAGACATTCGACTCTCTTAGATCAAACACAATTGAGGAGGTTTACGAGCTATGTGATGCCATAATGAACCGCGATTGGAAGAATGTGTGTAAGGAGTTGGGTGATGTACTTGAGCATGTCATATTCTATTCCATTCTCGGAAAAGAAATAGAAGAGTTTGATATTGCCGATGTATGTAACAAAGAGACCGATAAACTTATATTCCGACATCCGCATATATACGGTTCTACGAAAGCTGAAACAGCAGATGAGGTCCTGCAGTCTTGGGAACAGATAAAGCAGAAGGAGAAGGACGGAAACAAGACAGTACTTGCAGGAGTGCCTCAGTCGTTGCCAAGCCTTATCAAGGCATATCGTATAACAGAGAAAGCAAGCAATGTTGGTTTTGATTGGGAAAAGAAAGAAGACGTGTGGGGAAAAATACGAGAGGAACTTGACGAACTGGAGGTAGAGTTCAGTCGTGGCAACAAGGAAGAAAGCCTCAATGAACTTGGAGACTTCTTATTTGCTGTTGTCAATGCAGCACGTCTGTATAAACTTAACCCGGATACAGCATTGGAACGAACTAACAAGAAGTTCATAAAACGTTTTGGCTACGTAGAACAACAAGCCAGAGAGATGGAAAAGAAACTGAAAGATATGACTCTAACGGAAATGGACAAACTCTGGGACGAAGCTAAACAATTGGAGAATCCTGAAGTTAATCACTCTATAAGCAATAGAAGTAAGTAAAATAAAAACTGCAATACTATGATGAAGAAATTATTTTTTTTCACGTTGTCATTAGCTTTTCTTGTCGCTTGCGAACATAAGAAGAATGATAATTCATTAAATCACAAAACTGATACAGAAGTCTCTGATTCAACAATTTATGGTGTGTGTGGCGAAGGGACAATGATGCATACGCTTGAACTGATAACCAATATCGAGGACACACTTATTGTTATGATTAACGACGAGGATGTAGAACCGTCCACTATCTTAGCAGGAGGTATGATGTGTGGCGATAGAATGGCGGTGACAGCTTATCATACTGAAGAGGGATTAATCGCTAATCGAATAATAAATATAACATCGTTAATAGGAAAATGGAGTAGTATAGATAAATCATTTGAGCTTACTGACGACGGAGAAGTGAAATCATCGATGCAAGTAGAGAATGGTGCATGGACAGCATGGCGTATACTCAACGGACATCTGCTTCTCAACCGCGACACATTTGATATTGTTACAATTGGTGCCGACTCTCTCGAATTGGAGAATAAAAAGGGAATATATGCTTTTAAGCGAGTGCATGATGTTATTCTTCCCCCCAAAGTAAAGAACGTAAAAACGCATTCTAATTGACGCCGTTTCGTATACACATCCTTGGTTGTGGCAGTGCGCTTCCGACACTCCGTCATAATCCTTCGTCGCAAATAGTCGAAATACGCGACAAGTTCTTTATGATTGACTGTGGCGAGGGCACTCAGGTTGCATTACGTCGGGTTCATGTTCATTTTAATAAGATACAGGGAGTGTTTATCAGTCATTTACATGGTGACCACTGCCTTGGACTTGTTGGAATGATAAGCACCTTTGGTTTGCTTGGTCGTACAGCACCACTTCACATATATGCGCCAAAGGAATTAGGTCAGATGCTACCGCAGCAATTGGAATTCTTTTGTAAAAGTCTGGATTATGACGTGGTCATTCATGATGTAGACACAGAGAAACAACAAGTTATTTATGATGACCGTAGCCTTACTGTAGAGACGATACCATTGCAACATCGAATTCCATGTTGCGGTTACCTCTTTCGTGAAAAAGAAGGTAAACGGCATATACTCAGAGAAATGACAGATTTCTATGAAGTACCGATCAGTCAGTTTGAGAATATACGTGCAGGCATGGATTGGACAACCAACGATGGAGAAATAGTGAAGAATGAAAAGCTTACATACTATCATTCCACAGCACGCCAAGCGGCTAAGGTTGCAAAGGATGCAGGAGCCGGAACTCTTCTTTTAGGGCATTTTTCCCAACGTTATACTGACGAAAAACAATTTCTCACAGAAGCGCGTGAAGTATTCGAGAATAGCCATTTGACAAGCGAAGGTAAAGTTTTCACTGTTAAATAAACTTAACACTACAATATTTTCTGGTTTTTAAAGATGTAAACTCGAATTAATGAATTACTTTTGTAAGTAGTAAGCTAAAACAGAATGCATATGAAGAATTATATACTCCCATTATCATTAGCAGCAATGTTTATTGCTTTTGCTCCTGTTTTAACAATCGCACGTCCAATGATTGAGATTGTTGACATGATGGATATTGATACTCAGGGTATTACAATTAGCGTAAACCAGAATACTCTTCGTATTGCAGGAGCAGCAGGACAGGTAATGCAGATATACAATGTTACAGGGGTTTGTGTTACGACTATAAAGATTGATGGCGATGACAAACTCTATGACCTTAACATACAAAAAGGGTGCTACATCGTTAAAATAGGCAAGGTCGTACGCAAGATTTCAATAAAGTAAAGTATATTTGGCATTGAATGCTATCTCAAAACTAATAATATTATTATTCGTGGCATGTAGTTTTTCTACGTGCCACGATAATAATTTTAATACCAATCACGAACTATCGCTCGACTATTACGAAAAACTTTCTGATAAAGCCTATAGATTCACGAAGTGGAAAATAAATGAGAATATAGGTCAAATCATCAAGAACGATCACGACACCATTAGTTCAGATTATTATGCACGTTCACATTATCTCGGTACACAAACCCTTATATGGGTTACACGCAATGGTGTAACTCCACAAGCAGATACACTCCTCACATATATAAACAGTGTTAAAAGTATAGGATTCTCTCCTGAATGTTTCTTTGCATCACAGATAGAGAAAGATCTTGAACGTATACGCAGAATGAACTTTGATGTCATAAACGATATCAACACTGTTGCTGTGCGTCTCGATTATAACCTTACAAAAGCATATCTGCGATATGTGATGGGTCAACGCTATGGGTTTATTAATCCAAGCAAAGTGTTCAATCGTCTTGACCGCGATACGGAGGACACTGTCAATGTGCGATTTCGCCATCTATATGACGTCCAAACACAGCATCTTGGCGAAGCCGGATATGTTAAACTTCTGAAAAAGATTCACAAGGACAGTGTCGCACCATATCTTCGCGATGTAGAACCCAAAGATGTATTATACAAAAAGCTTAAGTCAATGTTGCTTTATTCTGAAGGAGCAGACAGAGACCGTATCCTTGCAAATATGGAGCGCTGTCGTTGGCGGCAGAACGATTATCCCTATAATCATAATAAATATGTCGTTGTTAACATTCCTTCGTATGAACTTATAGCTGTAGATGGTGATGATGTGCAGGAAATGAAGGTCGTCAATGGAAATATAAAGACAAAGACACCGTTGCTCAACAGCCATATCACGCGTATGGATATCAATCCCAAATGGATAATACCTCAAAGTATAGTCCGAAAGGATATAGCTGCTCATGCCGGCAATGTTGATTATTTCCATTCCCGCAACTACTATATCACAGAGCGCAAAACAGGACAACGCATTGACCCTTCGATTGTATCATACGATGCACTGCGTAGTGGTGTATACAGTGTTACACAGGAAGGAGGAGAAGGAAATGTACTTGGAAGAATAATATTCAGGTTTGCTAATAATTTTGCAATCTATCTTCATGACACCTCTACCCGCAGTGCCTTTGGACGAGAAAATCGTAGTGTCAGTCATGGATGTATCCGTGTAGAACGTCCTTATGACCTTGCAGAGTTCCTGCTTTCCGATAAATCAGAGGCTCTACTTGATAAGTTACGCTATTCAATGTCTGTGAACACTCATGACAAAGTTGATGATGAAGGCAATATCATCTCACCGCAAATTGATAAGTCGAGACTTATTTATAGTGTAAAGGTTGATCCTCAAATACCTGTTTTCATCACATATCAGACTATATATCAGATGCCTGACGGGCAGATACGTCATTATAATGATGTATATGGCTATGATAATGTTATACTACAGCGAATAAATTCTTTTAGATAAATGACTGACAACGAAAAGGAGGTGATGAGGTTACTGAGCAATCGCGCTACTGTGCGTCGTGGTTTTGAGATGCTCGTGGGATTGTACAGTGAGAAGATTTACTGGCAGGTAAGACGTATTGTCATCACCCACGACGATGCCAACGATGTAGTACAGAACGCGTTTCTCAAAGCTTGGCTTAACCTTGACGAGTTTGAGAACAGATCCAAAATCTCCACATGGCTAAGTCGTATAGCTATCAATGAGTCATTTGACTTCCTGCGTCGTAAGCAGAGACAGTCGGGCATCAACACCGACGATGGACAGTTGATAGAAAATAAAATCGCTGATGAATACTTTGATGGAGATGCTATCGAATCCTTACTTAAGGATGCTATAGCGCAACTTCCGGATGTGCAGCGTACAGTATTCACACTGCGCTACTATGAGGATATGAAATATTCCGATATCAGTAGTATATTAGGAACATCAGTTGGCGCTTTAAAGGCAAGTTATCACCTGGCTGTTAAGAAGATAGAAAACTATTTTAGTAAACACGATTAAACCTTTTTGACATAATACAGTCAAAGGATTGAAAAACAATATTATATGGCTACAATAGACGACATAGACAAACTTACTAATAAAGGCAAGAATAATCCATTTAAGGTTCCTAATGATTATTTTGTCCATTTGCAACAGAACATCATGTCGGCAATTTCAGATAAGCCTGCAAAGGTTGTTGCAATGAAGCCACGCCATTCATTTCTCAGACCTGCCGTTGCAGTCGCCGCATCAGTTGTCGTTGCTGTCTGTGGTATAGCAATATGGTTTGATAATAGCACAAAAGATAAAGAAGTCACACTTGCAAACTCAATTGAATTCAACGAAATGCTAAATGATGCCGATGGTGCATCAAACTATCTGATGCTTAACACTGAAGATTTTTATTCCTATCTTGTTCAACAATAAATTAAATATCAGCTATGCGAAAATCATTATTAATTCTTTGCCTTGTTACATTCTCGCTATCAATTGTGGCACAGGAGCAAGGTCGACAAAATAAAGGTCACCGACAATTTGATCCGCAAAAGTTCGAGCAACAACTTGAACAGTATGTAGTAAAGAAGTCAGAGTTGACTCAAGAGGAGAGCGATGCGTTTCTTCCTATATTCCGAGAGATGCGCCAGAAAGAAGTTGCGGTGATGAAAGAGGCACGTAAGGCTCTAAAAGGTAAGTCAACTTCCGAAGAGGAATGTAAGGCTGCAATAAAGAGTCATGATAATTCTGAGGTGCAACTAAAAAAAATACAGCAGTCATATCATCAGCGTATGATTAAGGTCATAAGTGCGAAAAAAACACTTAAGGCGTGTCTTGCCATAGATGAGTTCCATCGCGAAGCATTCAGAAAGGTGCACAAGATGCGACGCGACGATGATGGCAACAACAATAGACGATATCGCCATCAAAGAAAACAGTAACAGTTAAGAACTTATATATACAATAGGTCTCCGTTTCTTCATCAAGATTAGAGACGGAGACATTTTTGGAAACAAGGGATGCAACGATATTTTATATATTTCAGTTATGACGGTACTGCATATCATGGCTGGCAGATACAGCCTAATGGCAATTCCGTACAGGAGGAAATGCAACGAGCATTATCTTTACTCATGCGCCACGATATTGAGGTTGTTGGTGCAGGTCGTACAGACGCAGGAGTACATGCACGTCAAATGGTAGCTCATTTTGATACTGACAGTACAATAGACTGCCGGCAACTTGCTTATCGCATGAACCGCATCCTTCCAAAAGATATTGCTGTCGACCGCGTTACACCTGTTGCACACGATATGCATGCCAGGTTCTCAGCAACCCGCCGTACATACCATTATTATGTTCACACCCGTAAAGATCCCTTCTGCCGGCATTATTCCTATGCTCTGCATTATCCTTTGGACTTCGCTAAGATGAACGATGCTGCCAGCCACTTGCTTAACGTCGATGATTTCGGAGCTTTCTGTAAAAGTCATAGCGACGTAAAGACAACTATATGCAATGTCATAGAAGCATGTTGGATTCAGGACGGCGAGCATAGTTGGCACTTTGTAATTACAGCAAATCGTTTTCTCCGCAACATGGTTCGTGCCGTCGTAGGCACTCTTATAGAAGTAGGGCGAGGGCGAATGACTGTAGAAGAGTTTGATGCAGTTGTTGCGGGACACAAACGTACTGCTGCCGGTGAGAGTGTGCCCGGAAATGCGTTGTTTTTGGAAAAAGTGGAATATTAAACTCAAACCGAGCAGATATTATGTGGCTCATTTTAGCATTTATATCAGCATTTCTACTTGGATTTTATGATGTTTTCAAGAAAATGTCGTTGAAGAACAATCCTGTTATTCCGGTATTGTTTCTTAACACTGTTTTCTGTTCTGTTGTCTTCCTGCCACTGATTATAATTTCCAGTCATACAACATGGCTTGACGGAACATTGTTCCACGTTGCATCAGGAGGCTTTGCAGAGCACAAGTGGATCATACTGAAGAGCGTTATTGTACTCTCATCGTGGATATGCGGATATGTTGCCATGAAGAATCTGCCAATCACAATCGTTGGTCCCATCAATGCTACACGACCTGTTATGGTGCTCATCGGTGCTATGCTTGTCTTTGGCGAGAGCTTGAACGCATGGCAGTGGGCAGGTGTATTGCTTGCCGTTTTATCGTTTTTTCTATTAAGTCGTAGTGGCAAGAAAGAAGGGATAATATTCACTCATAACCGTTGGATAGTATTTCTTGTTCTTGCAGCCATACTCGGTGCTATAAGCGGTTTGTACGACAAGTTCCTAATGGCATCAAAAGCAAACGGTGGAGTAGGGCTCGACAAGATGATGGTGCAGAGTTGGTTCAATATATATCAGTCGGTGTTGATGGGAGTAATC
>ENA-OWND01002123-OWND01002123.1-metagenome-genome-assembly--contig:-NODE-2123-length-11012-cov-24.707584_pt1 | contig 11012 bp, 10 predicted proteins | sample MGYA00245342_ERZ651119 | MGnify/ENA primary metagenome ERZ651119 (study PRJEB26857, sample SAMEA4031756) | metagenome | biome: human; feature: oral; material: saliva | place: Philippines | collected 2014...
TTGGCTTTTTTGTATGGTTTGTAGCCATCGAATTGCGTTTGTTTTTTGCTATTTTCTGCCTTTGCGCTGTTGTGTGGTTTGTGTTTCGGTGAGCATAATTATGTGTTTGCCGTGTGGTTTCTATTGTTTCATAATAGTATTTGTCGTCTGAGTTGTCTGCATCGGTATTGTTTTTTCTTGATGTTTTATATATAGTATTTCCTTCGTATTGGTTTTCCGTTGCCATTATTCCGTTACTGAATGTGCGTTTTTTTATGATTGCTCCATTTCTATCGTAGGTATATTTTGTGCCTACTGGTATTCCATTTTGGTAGGTTGTTCGTGCATAAAGTGGCAATTGTCCTTTTCTATCGGGTTCATTGTAGTATTGCAACATTGTTCCGTGTAGCATTCCGTTGTGGTAAGTTTCCATAATATATATACGTCCTTTGTTGTCGTAGACGTAGTATTTGCCTTCTTTTTCTCCATTTTTATATTCGAACTCTTCGAACTTTGTTCCGTCTTGCCTGTAGGTAACCCAATGTCCTTGTCGTTCGCCAGTATTTTTGTTTATGTATCCTGCTGTTTTCAGCTTTCCATCGTCATAATATTCTTTGTATCTTTCTTGTGCTTTTAGTGCAACAGATACGAATAAAAGTAGTATAAGTGCGAATATTTGTTTCATATTATTTAGCCTTTATTTTGTATTCGGTGTGTATAGAATTGAAGGTTGTGCATTTGCCGTCTTTTAAATCGAAGCTGTAAATGTTCTCTTCGTTCTTTCCTTCTTGCCCTTCTCTTCTTCCGTATATCCAAAAACGATTATTACAAACTACGGCTTCGCTTATATATGTGAACCTTTCTACGGCTTGTGTCCATATAATGTTTCCGTATGCGTTGCGTAATTGGAACACCGACTTTGCATCGTCGGCTATGGTGGGTTTGAAGGTAATTAGTATATAATTTGCATCGTAGTATTTTATTTGTCCATCGAAACCTACGAACCAATCGGTAACTGGTTGTGCACTTATGAGTCGGTTGCCAGATGATGGTGTGTACGATCCTGAAATACTATTGTAGAACGAAAAGTCTTGTGGGTCGCCATTATGGAATAAAGCATGTATTTTCCATAAACACAAATATCCACCTTTACTTGATGATTCGCTAATATTCTTGCTTCGAAGTTTAAAGAAGGTAGTATCTCTTACTTCTCCATTTAGTTGATTGGGGGGCAAAGTGCGTGCATAATTAAAGGCCTTTTCAGTATAAAGTCTGTTTGTTGCGGGGAAATAATAGTAAGTTGCTGATAAATTATTATGTACTTCAAAGCCTTCTCCCGAGTCGATGTTTATAAAATTTACCGATGAGATGCCTGTGTTCATAACTTCTTTTCCTTTGAAAAGCAATTTAGAAACATCTTTGAAGGTTAATGTTTTTGGATTTAATTCGTAGATAAATTTGTCTGAAATAATGAAGAACCATTTGCGTGCTTGATGAAAATACATACCTACCATGTCGGAAGGCGACATAGAATTACGCTCTCTTGTATCTTTTTCTGAAATAAGAAGCTGTTCTTTTAGCACATTTCCTGTGGTAGCGTCTCTAAAACCACAGTAATATCCGTCTACATATTTAGGATTTTCGTCTCCATAGTTAGACGAGTAGTCGCGCTCAAGCACATAAAAGTAGCACGGTTTACCATTATAGGTACTCATTAAAAATAGTCTGTAATTGTCTCTAATCTCAACAGAATCTCTGGTTGTTCCCGAAAAAGATGGCGAACTGCTAGACCCACTGTGCATAGCACTATAAAATAGAATTACAACAATGGCTATTGGAGCCAATAAAGCTATGATTCCTATTTTAATTCCGTTGCTAAGAAAACTGTTTAACGACGATGAGTTTGGTGACTGATATTCGTATCGATGGTTTACGTTAATATTAATATCATCGTCGTCTATATAGAATTCGGTACCACAACTTTTACATTTGTACCTTTTATCGTCTAATTGTTCATGCTTCTCGCTACCACATTGTGGGCATTTTATCGCTTTAATTTTTGTTGCCATCTGTTGAGATTAAGCTTCTTTTGAATAATAGATTGCTAAGAACAGCAATATACATTGTATGGAGGTGAGTATAACCACGCCTATTAACCACCAGTTGTTCGACCATCTTTCTGGTGCAAAGAAGCCAGTTAGAAACTCTAATGCACCTATTGCAGTGTATATAAAACCTAAACTTAAACGGTGTGTACTTTCAGCACGTCCTAAGAAAGCGAGTGCTAGTAATAGTCCGTTAAGAACAATAGCCCCACTTGTAAAAAGCAAATTGAGTGAAGAGTATGCAGTAACAATTAAACCTACGAGAAGGTTTGTTATGAGTGCGATGAGCGCAATAATAATTATTCTTTTCATAATGTATCAAGTATTTCGTTCTTCTTCTTTTTATATTCTTCTTCAGTAATAAGCTCTTCGTCAAACAATTGTTTTAGTTGTTTTAACCGAGCAGTAGTGTCTGTTGTTGTAGAAGTAGTGGTTTCGTTTGGCTTTACATTGTTATCTTGAGTATTAAAAAATTCTTTTGCCAATTGAACACCTGCTCCAATTTGCATACCAGCACCAGCAAGTCCACCTTCTGTACGTACAGCATCTCGTAAAGCAGCAAGTTTTTGTACACCAGCATAATCGAGATCAACCTCTGTTGCAGCCAATTTTTCGGCTGTCATATCAGCAATTCTGTTAATACGCTCCAATGTTTCATCGTCGAATGTAACAGAGTCTATACGGAAATCGGTAAGAATTAAGCCTAAACGTTGTAGTTCTTCGGTTGTTTTTAGGCGTAAGTCGTCCGACATTTCCATTAGATGTTTATCTATTTCTGTATATGGATAAGCTTTTTCTGCCAGGAAAGAAGTTAGTGGAGCAACTATACGCGATGCAACAAGTTGGCGAACATCGGTAGCAGTATAATCGCTTACAGTACCTAAAAGTGTGCTGAACATTATAGCAGCATCTTCAATTTTCACAGAAAAGTTACCACATGCACCCACTGCAACAGGCATTTTATAATTAGGTTCCATATACTTCACAGGAGTTGCAGTGCCCCAAAGTACATTTACTAATTCGGCAGTACGGAAGAAATAGAAGCGCATTTTATGTTCGCTTTCCATTCTTTGTGCCAAATTAAGAAGTGTTGTAATAAATGGGTGGTTATCTGTTTGTAATTCGTAGGTATCAGGTTCTGTTAGCGTTGCTTTTACTTTTCCATCGTAAACAAGTAAACAACCTTGTCCAGGAGCTACAATTAACTTACTCGAATTCTTTATTTCGTCAGTAGAAGTGTCTAAGCGATGAAATAAAATATTAGTATCTTGCTCTTTCCATTCTATAACGGAACGTAGCTGTTGCTTAAATAATTTTTTTATGCCCATAGTGCGATTGTTTAATAGATGATATATTTAGAACGGTTTATCCCCTTTATTATTGTCTTAATTTTTGTCATTCTTTATTAATGAAAGTAAGTGTTCTACCGCCTCTTCTTCAGGTATATTTTTCTCTACACATACCTTTTTTCGATACAAACTTACTTTCTTCATACCTGCACCCACATATCCGTAGTCGGCATCTGCCATTTCTCCAGGACCATTTACAATGCAACCCATAATGCCAATCTTCAGTCCTGTCATACCTTTTGTTGCTTCTTTTATGCGTGCAATAGTAGAGCGGAGGTCGTAAAGTGTACGTCCGCAGCCCGGACAAGATATATATTCGGTTTTCACCATACGTAATCTGCCAGCCTGAAGTATGCCGAAAGCTGTTTGTTCTATATCGTCTTGTGGAATGTTACCATTGTTCATGAGCCATAAGCCGTCAGTTAATCCGTCTATCATTAGTGCTCCCATATCGGCAGCAGCAGATAGCTGGAACTGTTCTTTGGCATTTGGCTCGTTGGTATTCTTATTGCTTTTTTCAGATGAAAATTGGTACATCTGTGCAAAGACAACCGGATTTTCTACACCTGCAATCATCATTTGATGAACCAATGCTCGTTGTTCGCCAAGTTTGTTTTGGTGCGAACTTACGCAAATCACCACTACTTCGGGGTGATATTTCAAGCAGGCAAGCAATTCTTCTGACGGTGTTCCATACTTTACCACTAAGAATTTAATTTTCGATTTCACTGTTCCAATAAATGGAATTGCAGGAGTAGGGAAAATAGGAAATACGTTTTCGGTTGGAAGTTCTCCCTTTGCAGCCAAGTCTATATATGCATTATAGTCGATGATATACTTTTGTCCACTTTTCAATTTGGCTGGTAATACATCTTTTGTGTAGATGTAATCGGGTGTTGGAAGGGTTGAAACAATGTCTGCATTATGTTCTGCTGCATTGTGAGTAGCTATTACTATTGGCACATTATCGCCACCAATGTTTTCTACTGCCTTAGTCTTTCTACGTTCAGGACGTAAATAATCGAAGTCTTTGAAGGTTTCTGCTGGAACAATAATGTGTCCTTTCTTCTGACGAATGTAGCGTGCTAAGTATTTTGCAACAGGTATTTCGCATTCTGGTTCCTCGCTCAACGATACCCGAATAGTATCTCCTATGCCATCGTTTAGTAGCGCTCCTATACCAACAGCGCTTTTTATACGACCGTCTTCTCCTTCTCCAGCTTCCGTAACACCAAGATGAAGCGGATAGTTCATACCCTCTTTCTCCATTTCAGATACAAGAAGGCGTACCGAACGCACCATAACTACTGTATTAGAAGCTTTGATAGAAATAACAATATCGTTGAAATTGTGTTTCTTAAAGATACGTAGAAACTCCATACAACTCTCAACAATGCCTTCGGGAGTATCGCCATAATGCGACATAATACGGTCGGACAAACTTCCGTGGTTTACTCCTATGCGTACGGCTGTATGGTTTTCCTTACATATATTAATAAAAGGTATAAGGCGTTCTTCTATTCTTTGAAGTTCTTTGGCATATTCCTCATCGGTATATTCCAATATCTTGAATGTGCGTCCAGGGTCTACATAGTTACCAGGATTAATGCGAACCTTCTCTGCATATAGTGCTGCTACGTCTGCAACATTAGCATTGAAGTGTACATCGGCACAAAGTGGTGTCATAATACCTTCTGTTCGAAGTTGCGCATTGATGTGTTTGAGGTTTTCTGCCTCACGTTTTCCTTGTGTAGTGAGCCTTACAAGTTCGCCACCAGCAGCTATAATGCGCTTTGCTTGTGCTACACTTGCATTGGTATCGTTGGTGTTTGTGGTTGTCATTGATTGGATTCTAACAGGATTATCACCACCCATATCTAACGCACCAACGTGTGCAACAGAACTTTTTCTACGTTCGTAATTGAATAAATCTATCATTTTATATTCTTAGCATTAAGCATTCAAACTTTAAGTTAGGCAGAACTATGTTGGTTTTCGAGTGTTTTATCCATCGAAAACCATAGTTTTCGTTCCACAATACTTTTGTTCTGTATTCTTAACACTTATACTTATAGTCTTTTATTTCAGCTAAATCTTTATTAGCTTTTTCTATTTTTTGTCCTAAAGTAGCCTTCCATGCTTCTACTTTCTTTGCTATTTCTTCATTGCCAAGTGCCATCATTTGAGCAGCTAATATAGCTGCGTTCTGTGCACCATTCACTCCTACTGTGGCAACAGGTATGCCAGGAGGCATCTGAATAATAGAAAGCATAGCATCTAAACCGTCCAACATACCCTTAATAGGTACGCCAATTACAGGCAAAGAGGTTGAAGCTGCAATTACACCAGGCAATGCTGCTGCCATACCAGCACCTGCAATAATCACTTTAATGCCACGTTCTTTTGCTTCTTTGGCAAATTTTTCAACTGCAGCAGGGGTACGATGAGCCGAAAGGGCGTTCACTTCAAATGGTATTTCGTACTGTTCTAACCACTTGCAAGCCTTTTCCATAACTGGAAGGTCGCTTGTAGAACCCATAATAATGCTAACCAATGGTTTCATATATCTTTATTTTTGTTCTTTGTATTTATATCAATAAAATTGTAAAAAATGCGCTAATAATACCCAAGAAGAAACCTGTTGTTACTTGTGTAAGGGTATGCTGTCGCAATATAATACGACTTGAACCTACTATTCCAGATGCTATTATTACCAAACATAGCCACCAAACAGAGTTGAAATTGAGTATAAATGAAAATGCTAATAGTGCTCCCAGCACGCCACCAATGGCTGCTGTGTGTGTAGAAATCTTCCACCATACGTTAATAATGGCACAAAGTATTTGTATTACTAATGCTACTATCAGTATAGACGTTATTAAATGTGGCAGATGCGATAGGTTCATAAGGTAGAAACAACCAAAATAGCAAAGTATAGAAATAACATACGGTACCATTCTACGTTCCTTTTGACCTAATTGTAAGAGTGTCCAGCCATGATATTGCCTATAAAGGTGAATGAGTATTGTTGGAATGAACACCGTAAACAAGTAGACCATTACTACTAGCGATACCTTGAATTGCCACGGAAACATACTTAGATCCGAGAAAAAGAATATAGCCAATATGCCCAATACTGGCAAATAGAATGGCGTAAGTAGCATACTTGCTATTCGTGCAGTTAGTATAATGTTTTTTTCATTCATATTCTTATCATATCTTACTGCTCTTACTGGCTTACTTATTCTTTGCGTAGACGTGCAACAGGCAAGTTTAATTGCTCTCTATATTTGGCTACTGTACGTCTTGCTATAGGAAACCCCTTTTCTTTCATCACCTTTGCCAGTGCGTCGTCGCTAAGCGGTTTCTGCTTATTTTCGTTGTTAATGATGTCTCGCAAAGCCACTTTTATCTTTCTTGTAGACATCTCTTCTCCGTCTTCCGTTGTATAACTGTCAGTAAAGAAGAAGCGAAGCGGGAATGTTCCCCACCTTGTTTGTGCGTATTTTATATTGCTTACACGCGAAATAGTGGATATATCGAGTCCCGTTTTCTCTGCAATATCTTTCAATATCATAGGTTTCAAATCTGCCTCGTTACCATCTTGAAAAAACTTCTTTTGTATTTCAATAATGGCTTTCATAGTTACGTACAGTGTGTTTCGGCGTTGTTTAATTGCTTCTATAAAGCCTTGTGCCTTCTCAACTTTACCTTTTGCATATAGCAGAGCCTCTTTTTCCTGACGGTTCATACCTTTCTTGTTGTCTTTATATGCCATTAGCATATCGTTGAAGCTTTGCGAAACGTGCAATTCGGGTAGATCTCCATGGTTTAAATAGAAACTAACGTTTCCATTATCGTCTGTTTCTATAATAAAGTCTGGGGTTATTTGCTGTACATTCCTACCCATTGTCTCTCCCATCGAGGCTCCTGGTTTTGGATTTAGCTTACGAATTTCGGCTTGTAGTGCCTTTATTTGGTGGTCAGATAGCGAGAGTGCAGTTTGTATTTTGTCCCAATGCTTCTTTGTAAATGCATCGAAATAGTGGTTGAAAATAGTTTTTAGATGGTTGTACACACTGCTATTGCGTCCCCATTCGCCATCTGTTATTTTGCGTTCTATTTGCAATAACAAACATTCTTGCAGCGAACGTGCTCCAATACCAGCAGGGTCGAAGTCTTGCAACAGTTTCAATGTGTCGGCAATTTCCTTTTCGCTACAGTCTATACCGTAGTAAATAGCAAGCTCATCGGCTATTGTATCTAAGTCTTTTCGTAGCAATCCGTCGTCGTCGAGACTTCCAATGAGATATTCTAATATAGTTTTTTGTCTTTCAGTAAGCTCTCTTTCGCCCACTTGCTCGTTTAGTTTGTCTATAAACGATGTAGTATCGCCATACACTATCTCCTCGTAGTCGGCATTATCGTGGCGTTGTCGTCCATCGTAAACGGGCAATTCATCGTCGCCTCCCATACGTTCGAGTGCTGTATCAAGTGCATCTTGTCGCTCTTGTTGTTCTTGTTGAACATCGAAATCGTCGTTATCGCTCTCTATTTCGTTTGTTTCTTCAAACTGTTCTCCGTCTTCTCGTCCTTTTTCTAAGGCTGGGTTGTCGTCTAATTCGGCATTAATGCTTTCCTCTAATTCGGTTAATGGCATCTCAAGCAACTTTACCTGAAGCATTTGTTGCTGCGAAAGTCGCTGCACTTGTTGTTGTTTCTGCTCTTGTATTTGTACTTGTTCTTGTGCCATATTTACCTAATTATGTTTGCAAAATTACGAAAAAAGAAACACAATCATCTGTAATAGTGGCATAATTCTTCTGTTAAAGCCGAAAGTTCCTTAGTATCGGCGTTGCCATATCGGTCCCAAATGTTCTGGCAAGGCAGTAGAAGTGGCGAAATTATAAGGTCGTCTTGGTTCAGATAGGGGTCACAGAAGCGATAAACGTCCATAATTTCCACAACACGACGAGGAGTTATGTTTAGTAATCGTGCCACTTCTTTCACTTCGGGAGTCCCTTCTGTCATCGTTATAGGTGTGAGATGGAAATACAGGTTAAGCACTATTATTAGTGCAATGGGTGTTAAGTCGGTGGCTCTTTCTATAAGTTTAAAGTCTTTTTCAAAGGTTTCTTCTGTTGTTACACCCTCGTAGAACTCTTCAGGTTTGCCAAATCCTTTCATCTTTCTTATGCGTTTGGCATCTTTTTGTAGTTTTTTTGGATTGTTGGCATATACTTTCCAAAGTGCTTGTATACTTGGAAGGTTGTTTAAATGGAATTCTTCCATCTTTGCGTATAGTATGTATGGTGGGATATGTAGCTCTAAACTAAGCTCAACAATGGGGTGGGCGTAAGTTGGCTTTATGCCTATGGGTTTCTTAAAATATATTTGTAGAAGCATAGGCCAATATTCTTCCGACCATAATGAATGTGTTACCATAAGTTTAAATGCGGTTGATGACATTGGCAAAATTAGTTATTAAAAGTGTAATAGCCAAATTTTTGGATAACTCATTATATTGTACGGCTAAACAAGATTATCATAAAGGTTTTGTAAAAATAATTTTATTGAAAAGGCATAAGTACGTTTTTGCGTTGCAAAAGTGCCTATTTTGAGCTTCAAAAGTGCCACTTTTGAGCTTCAAAAGTGGCACTTTTGAAAGGCAATTAAGCACCAATAAAATTCTGGGTTGTGATATTTCTTTACAAAGTCTTTGTGAGTTTGGCTTTTCCTTAGTCTTGCTTGGTGGTTTACTTTCTGAAAGTCCAAAGTCCTTGACAGATGATGTCCGATAAGATTTATCCGTATATGTTAGGCATTGGGGACTTACTTATATCTCATTTTAATGGGAATAGCAATCATTCCTACCATCTTTTTTTGATGTGTTAATTCCTATCACATCATGTGTTTATGCTTAGCACGAGTGGTGCCGATGGTAAATACCAATGGTGTTTTAGGCTTGTGGTTTGTCAAAGGTTTTCATAATGCTCTTTTCAATGCTGTTCCACGCTTACGTATATCTACAAACTCTTTTTGGGCTTCCTCCTCAAATTCTCGTTTCCGCTCAATGGCTCGCTTGAAACCAGTGATAAGTTCTTCTCTTGTTTTTTCTTTGAATTTAATCATATATTATTCTCCTTTTCGTATTGCAAATATAACTCTTTGTGTTGATATGTGTAAGAGAATAAATGAAAAAGCAGCAAATGATTGCTCACTTGCTGCTGTATAGTAATAAGGTTTTCTATATAAGCCCTCAATGTTTTTCCTATAAGTTTCTGTCTTATTCATCTTTCTTTGTCAGACGAACATACAAAAAGCAAGAAAATACGGTGTGACTTAGGAAACCCGATGTGTCCATTATTTGATGATTATCTTTTTACCATTGACAATATACATACCCTTAGGCAAAGCATTAATTTCGTCAGTGCTTGCTTTACTTAGCCGTTTTGTTCCATCTATTGTATAGACATCAGCAAGTCCTGAGTTATTATAAGCAGTGTTTGTAATGCCAGTAGTACTACCCCTCTATTAATAAGAAATCTCCCCATTGGTATGCCCATGTATATGAGCCAAGACGATTTTTAGGAACAATAAGTTTACATTTATATTTGTTAATGCCGTAAAAAGCACCTGAATCGCAGATTGGTGGTACGACAGCCTCACTTGAGATCTGTGTAATATTGATACAACCTGAGAAAGCACGGTCGCCAATTTCTGTAACACTATTTGGAATGGTTACAGAAGTTAGTGCGCTACAACCTGCGAAAGCAAGGTCTCTAATTTTTGTAACACTATTTGGAATGGTTACAGAAGTTAGCGCTCTACAATATTCGAAAGTATAGTCGCCAATTCCTGTAACACTATTTGGAATGGTTACAGAAGTTAGCGCTCTACAATATTCGAAAGCATAGTCGCCAATTTCTGTAACACTATTTGGGATGGTTACAGAGGTTAGCGCACTACAATCGCTGAAAGTACCTCTGCCAATTTTTGTAACACTATTTGGAATGGTTACAGAAGTTAGCGTGCTACAACTTGCGAAAGCACCGCCGCCAATTTTTGTAACACTATTTGGAATGGTTACAGAAGTTAGCGCGCTACAACCGCTGAAAGCATAGTCGACAATTTCTGTAACACTATTTGGAATGGTTACAGAGGTTAGCGCGCTACAATTGTTGAAAGCAAACTCGCCAATTTCTGTAACACTATTTGGAATGGTTACAGAGGTTAGTGTGCTACAATTGTTGAAAGCAAACTCTCCAATTGTCGTAACACCATCACCTATTATAATTCGTTTAATATCAGATTTGCTCCATGGTGCTCTGTTGTTGAATGAATAATCATACATTTTCCCTTTCCCTGAAATGGTCAAAACACCATTATCAGTAAGGTACCATCTTAGATCAGGTCCACAAGTACCAGCCCTCTTGGCATTAGCTGATAAGCCCATGAGTAGGGCTATTAATAAGATGTAAACTTGTTTCATATTAGTACTTTTATATAAATAATATTTTTGATTTATGGAAGTTCAAATGCAAAGATAAACAAAATTTGTTATAAAATGTTTTTCTAT
>ENA-OWND01002127-OWND01002127.1-metagenome-genome-assembly--contig:-NODE-2127-length-10982-cov-4.384186_pt1 | contig 10982 bp, 8 predicted proteins | sample MGYA00245342_ERZ651119 | MGnify/ENA primary metagenome ERZ651119 (study PRJEB26857, sample SAMEA4031756) | metagenome | biome: human; feature: oral; material: saliva | place: Philippines | collected 2014...
ACTGTACTGTTTAAAATCCGTTTTTATGTAAAAAACCATGTATACAGTTACTAAATAATAATAACACATAACATAATAGTTCGTACTGTATCGTGTATTGTGCGAACTTGTTTCTAGTTAATAGGAAAATGAAAAGGAGTGATGCCAATATTTTTGCACCAAAATTATATACGGTGAGGAAGCTCCCACTCAGCCTAATTGTTGACGGGGAATTTCGGCAGGGCGCAGGGGGCTACCAGATAAGCCTTGAGCCGGATGAAGAGAAGACTTATAATGTCAGGCAACAAGACAGTGCTTTGCTTCGCCAAATACGACTGATAACAGGCAAGATAGGTAAATTTAATCCTTATATTATTTTTGTCAATATCAATATCAGTAAGGCGAGAGTAGAACAAATCAAGAGAATTGTAACTGATGGGTTTACGCTTAATGGGAAACATTTTGTGTCGAGCGAACGGTCAGCATCTATGACTCGTAATGGGATACTTTCATTCGTTGATGAATCTATAGCGGGTGAACTTGATAAGCGAATTACAATGGATTTAGAGTTTGATAAAGTGGTGCTGAGTAAATATTATAGTTATCGTGGTCTAATGTTGTCATCATCGCATAACATCGAGGGTTATCTGCCTAAAATGATTGTAGTGCCCGATTATTTCACGACTATTCCTAATCAGCATATTAAATATACAGAGGATGTTACTACTAGCTTTATTGACTCGAACGGCAATGAGCGTCAGTGGACTCAAAAAGATATTAAGAGTGGATATCGTGATATTGAAATAAATGCTTTTGATGGTTGTGGTTTTTGTCATCCTGCCATAATGGGCGAAATCTCAAGGCGACTTGGGTTAAGCGATGATGAGCGAGCCAGTTCGATGATAGTCCGAATGCCTTATATTAAAGGTGTTATCCATGAACTTGATTATGAGGCATTTTATAGAGAGCGTGGTGTTGATTATATAACCGATATATGGGGCGTAAAGCATGACTTCTCTAAGCCTATGATGATACTAACTGAAGGAATGTATAAGGGCTATAAGTATTTTAATAAGTATGGTGATTGGCGAGACTGGGAGTTATATTGGGAAAAATTTCATAAATATGAACACTGTTTCGGGGTTGCCAAATGGAATTTTATAGCTGAGAGAGAACCTAAGTATACACGAGGTAATTATCAGGTATTACAAGATTTAGATTTGCCTTATGATAAATTCCGGCAGTTGGCTGATTATAGTATTGATTGGGCTGACAAGATAATCAATGGCGATAAAATTTATACCTACTGTTTTCTTGGGCTTATACATGGCAAGACTAATGTGATGAACGGATATATAAAGGCTATTCTAAAGAACCCGGAAATGATAAAAGAATCTTCAGTGCGCAATCATATATCGCAAAAACTAAAAAAGAAAATTGAAGATATGATGTGTGGGAAAATATGGCTTAACGCCACATTTAAGTTTCTGGCTCCAGACTTAATAATGTTGATGGAGTGGGCTGGGGGGCTTGAGCCGGTAGGGTGTTTAGCTAGTGATGAATTTTATTCGCATAATACAGAGGGTGCTATAATAGGCGACCGACTTATTGAGCGTAATCCCCACATATGTAGAAGTGAACATGTAATATTGAAAGGCGTACAAAATGAGTTGATAAACACTTATTGTTCACATCTTGATAATATTTGCATGGTTAACTGCCGGAGTATAGTACCAGCTCGTTTGAATGGTGCCGATTATGATGGAGACTTAGGTCTCGTTGCAAACGATAAACTTATGATGGAGGGGGTTGATCGTAAAGCCCCGATTGTAATTGATATTGAGGATAAGGTAACAGCATTAGCTGAAAGAGATACAGCCGAGGCAAGAGTGAATCTTGTGCTTCGTACACTAAATTCCTTAATTGGTGAAACTAGCAACTCTGCAACGGTGTTTCATAATAGGACACCTAGGAGCAAGGAAATAAAAGATAAATATGAAAGCTATATTGATTTATTGAGTATCATAAACGGCAAGGCGATAGATTATGCGAAAACGGGAACTCTGTATAATATACCACGACATATAGCAAAATATGCGAAACCATTACCGTACTTTATGAAGTATGCTTCGGAATATTACAAGGGGTTATCCAAGTTCTCCAAAGCACAAAGTAATATGAATCGTTTGTGTCAAGACATCGAGAGATGGTGGAAGCGAATGAGATTTTCAGTCGGTAGAGGTTTCAACTATAAAATTATGATGGATGATAAAATTGGGGTTAATCCAGAATTATATGATAAGGTCGAGGAAATTTATCTTGATTTTTGCCGTGAGATGAAAGAATTGGCTAGAGATCAGCAAATAATCCGTAAGTATGGGTCAAGTGGGAGCGGGCGCGGGCTATCTAAAATGGACGCTCGTTATTTCACGATAAACTGGGAATATTATTATAGAGAATATAAGTCTAAAGTTGATAAGCTATGTAAAGACCAAAAAATGCTTGCAAATATTGTTGTTGATATTTGCTATAGAAAACATCCGAAAAAGAATAAAAAATTTATTTGGATAGTGGCAACCAATGGAGTATTGGAAAATTTACAGCAAGTCAAACATGATTTGCCTAAACGAAGTAATGTCGGTGAATATGAATATTTAGGTAGTAAATATACATTAAGTGAATATTCGGGAGAGTTAGAGCCGGCAACTCTTAGACTAGAGGAGGTATACGAGATATTATAGACGAAAGACTAGAAGTTGAAAAATATTTAAAGGGTGAATGCCTGCACGAAAATATCAGCTATAGGATAGCTTTGTTAATAGCTAAGTATTGTTACGAGCAAGGTATGAGGAACCCTTATGATATTGTTAAATACTTAAAGGAGTGGGCTAAACGATATAATTTCTTTTTGACTGTATCTATGATTAACATTGCACATAGGGTAATAAATGATCGTATGACTTTATGTTATGCTGAAGTAGGGGTTAATGATGGCGAGATTAAAATAATAAAAAGTATTAGTAAAAATTCAATGCAGGAAAAGTTTGCTCTAGCCGTTCTCTGTTACGCTAAAGCATATGCAAATAGCAAAGGGGTATTTAAAATTTCAAAATCCGCTTTTGCGCATTGGTTAGGGTTTGGAGATAGAATAGCTAATATGAATCCGTATTTTCAATTTTTGGTTGACACTGGCTATATAAAAAAACATGTATTAACAAATATAAATTCATGGTATAAGAAAACAGTCGTGTCAACTCTAAACGAATATATTATCATGGCAGATTACAATAAAGATAATAAACAGTACACCCTTCATGATAATAATATAGACCAATTATACGAGGAAGCTTTTTTAGGGATTAATAATGAAGATGATTGGCTACCGATTAAAGTTGATGATATATCAGATGGCTATTTCGTTAAGCGTAATGATAGTAGTAAGGTTAAGCGGGAACGGTTTATCTCTGAAGATGGCAAATTATTTAAGGCAAAAATTTTAAAACCCGTAATTAAGAGTGGCAGGAAATATTTCAACCTCAAAACAATAAACGGTTTAACAAAATTAGTTTGTGCTGATAAATTATTGTAGCTAATTCCGAGTATATAGGAAATCGAAGTATGAGAGATACTTTTAATAAGATACTTTTGACTAAGAGATTTCTAAATATATGAAAAGGAGACAAATGGATTATTGATTAGGATAAGTAAAGCAGAAGCAGATTATATTAGAAAGTATGCTAAACAAGCGAGAGTTATACTGACAGGGCGTAACAAAAAATCGTGCCGTAAAAAATATTATGTTGATACTATGCCTGAAACATTTCGACTGTTAAAAAAATTTAATCTTGAGCGAGGTGGGGTGGAGTGTTAGCGGAAAAATATTTAAAACTAGAAAATGAAAGCGAGCTTGCATATATTTGTCGCATATGTGACAACAAGCCGATTATTGGAACATGGCAAGATGTTGCCGATATTATCAATAAACAACTTAAACGGGATTGGACTGAGAGTGCCTATCGCAAACAGTATCAGGCTTTTAAAAAACTTTTAGAAGAACATGAAGAAGTAATATTCAAAAATGATAATTATTTACAATCAATTAAAAGAGAAATTGAAAAATTAGAATTAGAAAAAGTTAAGCTAAATACTGCTAATATTGAATATCGCAAGAATAAACGCCACGATGCAAGATTTGAAATGTTTTATGAATCTGTGGCTGCCAATATAAAAGCACTTGATGTGCCTGATTTTGAACCATTAGCGGAGAATGTCAGCGGCAACGACAGCCGAAAATTAGAATATGTGTTAACGGTCGCAGACATTCACGCTGGTGCTAATTTTGAAACGGATAATAATTCATATTCGTTAAGCGTGTGTTCGCAGAGGTTTGACAAATTAGCAACGGAAACTATTAGATATATTAACACAAACAATATTAAAAATATCAAAGTTGTTGTATTAGGTGACGATATTCAAGGAATACTTAGGGTGAGTGATTTAAAGTTAAATGAAACATCAGTTCCCGAAGCAACAGTTATCGTTTCTAAGTTAATATCTAATTTGCTAAATAAGCTTTCAAAACATGCTAGAGTTGACTATTATCATGTACCTACTTCAAACCATTCGCAGATACGCCCACTTAATACTAAGGCGAGTATGTTAGCGTCGGAGGATATTGAATATGTAATAGGGCATTACATTAAAGATGTATTAGCTAACAATCAAAGAGTTAATGTAAATTTGAATTTTGGATACGAATATATAGAGATACCAATTCATAATTTTAAGACTATTGCTATACATGGGCACCAGATAAGAAATGTTAATCAAGCTGTGAATGATTTGAGTTGTAAAAATAAAGTATTCTATGATTATTTATTTATGGCGCATCTGCATGCCGGCAAAGAGTGTGTAGTTGGTGAAGGTGGTATGAATGATATTGAAGTATTGTTGTGCCCATCATTTGTAGGTGAAGACCCATATTCTGAATCATTTTTTAAAGGGGCATTACCATCATGTAAAATATTTACATTTGATTCGGTTTATGGTCATATAAATACTTATAAGATAATGTTATAGAGAAAGAGGAGAAAACGGATGAAAGAGAATAGGATTGGAAAGACTGAAATAGTAAATAGGGTTCATAAGTATCAGGACTTTGACCAGATTGTTTCAAAAAATACCATTGCGCAAATATATGGTGCAATAACCGAGGAAATAAAAGCAAGTGTTTGTGAATTAAAAGATGTAGCTGTTCCGGATTTATGTTTATTTGAAACGAGGCCGGTTCCGGAGCGTACTATTGCAAATAACTTTACTGATGCCGGGGGCGTTATAAAAGTGCCAGCTACCTATAGTGTGAGAATTAAACCCTTCTTGTCTTTTAAAAAAGCATTGAAGGAATCAGTTAAATAAGAAGATATCATGTTAAGGTCTATGTCATTTTTTTTGGCATAGGCTTTTTTATATTTAAGAGGAGTAGCAATGCCAGTAGTTGGATATAAGACTGCAAATAGAATACCTCCAACAAAAAAAAGAATACCCTCAGCAAAACAAAATCGAGCTAAAACAAACAAAGCTAAGGTAAAACCGAAACCATCAAAAGACAGCGTGCCATTAACATGCGTTTGTTGTGGTGAGTCTCATAAAAATGCCACTGGGTATTTTACGAAAAGTAACAGTGATGTTTTTAAAACTACAAAAGGTTATTGTCCTATTTGTAATAAATGTTTAGATGAAAAATACGAATTTTATATTCAGCAGTATGACCAAGCTATAGCAACAAAAATAATGTGTCATTATTTAGACATCCCATATCTGCATGATATTTATTTAAGGCTTGCGGACAGACAAGAAGAATTTACATATAAAACATATAGCGGGGCGTTGACTAATCTAAAAAATGTTGATAAAACATTTGCTAATAGTTTACTTAGAACGGACAAAAATGATTTGTCATTAGCCGATAAGGAGTATGCAAAAAATAGGTATTGGAGCCCATCTGATGTTAGAGACCGTGACTCTGTGCTTGAAATAGTGGGCTATGACCCGTTTGTAGGTTATTCAGAAGAGGATAGAATCTTTATGTTTAAAAACCTAATTGGGTATTTAGATGAAGATGGTATCGAGGATGACCAATATAAAATATCTCAAATAATACAATTACTGAATAATAATTATCAAATTAGGCAAATTGATACTGCTATTGCTAAACTAGACCCTCGTCTTCATAGTGATAATATCGGGGATCTTACGACAATGAAACAAAAACTAGTTGTTAGTAATGATAAGATAGCAAAGGAAAATGGTATATCGGCGAAGAATAGATTAAATCAAAATGCTGGGCGTTCGACTTTGACTTATTTGATGAAAGATTTGAGAGAGAAAAATTTTACCGATGCTGAAGCTAATTACTATAACCAGTTGACGAGCAAGGGTACACAGTGGGCTGCTAATATGAGTCTAAAGGCTATTCTTGAAAATGGTTTCTTTGATGAGAATGACCGAAAGGATATGTTGGCATCCCAGTATACAGCTATACAAGATTTGCAGTCAGATGTTGATAATTTGGAGGAAAATAATCGTTTATTACTTATACAAAATAATGAATTAAAAAAATATATTGCTGATGAAACTAATATTGTATTGCCGGATGATTTTGGTTTAGATATAGACGAGGACGGTGAATGTGATGGCTCGTAAAAAGATTATTATGAGCGACCACAAAAGACATATGTGTGAGCTTGATGCAGCAACCATTCGATTCTATCGTAATAATCCGTGCATGGCGGCGAAAGATTTGTTAGGGATTAATTTACTTGATTCTCAGAAATATGTTTTGCAAGCCGCATGGAACTCATCTAATATAGCATGGGTGTGTTGTCGAAACTTTGGTAAGAGTTTTTTAATTGCTGTGTTTTGCTTGTTAAAAGCTATTCTGTATGAGAATCAAAATATTTATATAATTAGTTCGGTTGGTACTCAGGCAAAAGAAACTTTTACAAAAATAGAAGAAATTGTTTTACGAAAAGGGCGGACATCAGAGTCAATTGCTTCGTTGAAAGATATTGCAGCTAAAGAGTGTTGCGTTAATCCGTCTAATAAAGATGGATTTAAACATAATCCAGAATCATATAGTGTTGAATTTTATAATGGTAGCAAGATATTTACATTAAATTCTAAACCGGATAATTTGCGTTCAAGACGAGCAACCCTAATCTGTTTTGACGAGGCTGCTTTTTGCAGTGATGAGATACTTAGTATCGCTTCGGCGTTTGGTGCACAGGATATGGATTTTAAAACTTCGGTAGACACTGAATATGATCCTCGGCAAAGACCAAAACAAGTGCCGACTCAGATACTCATGGCTTCATCGCAAGATGGTATGGATACCCAGTTTTATAAAAACTATAAAAGTTGGGCAAAGGAAATGCTTGCAGGTAAAAGAAATTTTTTTGTGTGTGATATGAGTTGTGATACAGCTATCAATGTTTATATGAATGGTAAACCGTACCAGCCATTATTGTCACAGGAAACTGTAGATACTGCGTTAAAGAGCAATAAAGAAAAAGCATTAAGAGAATATTATAATAAGCCTACTAAAGATGGTGGTTCTAATCAAATCATTAAGTGGGCGACTGTGCGTAAGAACGAACGCTCGATTATTCCTTATGCTGATTGGAAACCCGAAAATAGAATTGTATTAGCTTTTGACCCAGCTAGAACTAATGACAATTCTGTGTTAGGAGTAATGAATATTTATGATGATCCGGAGTATGGGTTGTGCGGGGATATTATTAACTTTGTAAATTTTATAGATACTGCGAGTTCAAAAGGATATAAATTAGATTCAAATAGACAATTGCAGATGATTCGTGATTATTTATTGCGATATAATGGAGAGGCTTTGGATTATGAATTCATTGACTCTTTCATGTTAGATGCTGGTTCGGGCGGAGGCGGTGTCAGTACATATGCCGACGGGCTTTTAAAAGATTGGGTTGACGACAAAGGTAAGACTCACGCTGGTTTGATAGATAAATCGAGCGATATTTATGCGGGCTATTCTAAGCAGTATAAAAATGCAATAGATAAATTACATTTAATTCAACCGAGAAAATATAGAACTCAAATGGTTGAAGAATTTATTGAGTTAATGAATCTTGGCGTAATTCGTATGCCATTTGAATATACTGGTTCTGATTTTGTTAGAATTTTACGACCAAACAATCAGTTAAGTAACAAAAGCGAAAATGATGAAGAGGAGAGTTTTGATAATTATATTTTATCGAATGAAGAAAAAATTAGTTTTTCTCAGATTGATTTAATGAAATCCGAAATTACTTCGATTTACAAAACTATGAATCCTGAACGAACATCTGCTACCTATGCTTTATCAAAAGAGAAAGAAAATATTATGCATGATGATAGGGCATATGTAATGTTTTTACTTGCACATAGGTTATACGAATTAAGGCGTGATGTAAATTTTAATAATCGTAAAAGTAAACATAGTAATGTAAAAAATTTTATACAAATTAGAACCCCTAAAGTCATATAGAATGTTAGTATTATTGTTGAAGATAAAATTAGAAATTTAGGAAAGGAGGTCGGATTGAGCAGCAAACGAAAAAGAATTAAACAGAAGCAAATTGCTCAAAGAGCTAAAGTTAATAGTGTTGATAAACAAGCACGGCTAGCTGAGTTGACTAAAATGCTAGATTTCAAAAAATCATTAAATGGTTTATTTCTTAGTGATTTAAAAAAAGATTCAACAGTCAAATATACTCAATATACAAAAGATAAGTACCGCAATTATATGCGGAACCCTTTAGCCAATATTAAAAATTTGCAAGGCATGTCACATTTTTTGTATAATGTTTCAATGCCATATCGCCGGTTAATACATTATTTTGCTAGTATACCGTTGTTTTATTGGAATTTAATACCACAGTTAGACCCATTAAATCCACTCAACAATACCGATAAGCTATTAAAGAACTACAATAAGTTATTAAAGAAAATCGAAAATCTTAATTTAACCAATGAAGGTCGGCAGATAATGACAACTGTGTTCAAAGACGGAGTCTATTTTGGGTTTAAGTATGAAGATAAGAACGCTTGCTTTTTCCATAAGTTAGATCCTGACTATTGTCGAATTGCCGAAATACAAGCAGGATGTTTTAATTTTGCTTTTAATTTTGAGTTCTTTAATGACCATAAAATTTTATTAGATTATATGCATCCGACATTCAAAGAGATGTATAACATATATCAGAATGATAAACGAAATAATAAATGGCAGATGTTACCAGCCGAAGATACTATTTGTATTAAATGGGATAGTGATACATTAGATATTACACCACCATTTGTTGGGATATTTGAAAGTTTATTAGACTTAATTGATTATCGTTCTCTTAAGCGGGCTAAGGATGAAATTGAGAATTACAAATTGATTTATCAAAAATTGCCTTATTTTGATAATACTAGAGAATTAGATGATTTCAAGCTAGAGATGGATACGGCGCAAGCATTTTATAATGCTTTGGCGGAAGCAGTGCCAAAAGAAGTTGGTGTTGCAATGTCGCCAATGGATATTGGTAGTGTTGATTTCCCAACTAAAGATAATGAGAATGATATATTAGCTGGCTCTATGAAAGCTGTATTCAATGATAGTGGTGTCTCGCAGTTATTATTCAGTGATATTAAAACCGGTTCAACAGGATTGAATGCTTCGATTAAAACTGATATATCTTTTGCGTGGGGCGTTGTAGAACATATTGAGAATTGGATTAGGCGTTATATACAGTTTAATAAGATTGGCTCCCAAGAGTATATGTTTGAGATATTACATTGTGATATTTTTAATAATGATAAAACAGTAGAGGGCGAATTAAAGTTGGCTAATTCTGGTGTACCAAACAAAGTCAAATTAGCAGCAACAAGTGGTATCAATCCGTACAGACTTATGTCGGGTCAATATTTTGAAAACGAAATATTAAAAATACCTGAAAACTGGAAGCCGTTACAGACTTCTTATACTATGTCGGGAAACATTGAGGTTGACGATAATGTAGCTGATTCGACCGAAAAAAATCGTGATTTAGGCACAGGAAAAGGGGGAGAGAATAGTGGAACGGAAGAATAAATTTAAAGACAAATTCCTATATACTGACAATCCTGAAACCAGAGATAAATTGTTTGCAAACGGCTATGAATTGTTTAGAGCTTTTAATGATGATTTATGGATATTTAAAAATGACAGAAGACGTAAATTTGATTTTGAAAAAACAGAAGATATTGCTTTTTCAAATACTATATTTTTTTAAAGAAAATATGAAAGGAGGATATGCTTGGAGGTAGGTTCGCAAAAATATGTTTATGATTTTGCTTTAGTTGACATTGAGAATATTAATCCATCATTTGCTAAGGCAAAATTAAGAGTAGCTTATCACGGTGAGAATCGCAATAAGTCTTATATCACTAAAGAAACCTTTCAGAACGCTATTCCATCTGCATTTAATTGCCCTATCGTAGCTAATTTTATAGAGGAAAAGGGTGATTTTGGCAGTCATGATATAGAAATAAAAAAAGACGATAAGGGTGAATATAAGATTGCCAATTTAACACAGCCTATAGGTTTTATTCCTGAGTCAGCAAATTTCTGGTGGGAAGAATGTGTGGAAGAGAATGGTGATAAAAAAGAGTATTTATGGTTTGATGTCATTCTATGGAGACGACAAGAAGCATTTGAATGTATAGTCAATAAGGAGTTTGTTAAGCACTCTATGGAAATTTCTGTAGTAGATGGCAGTACGAAAAATGGTTTATTTTATATAAACGATTTTTATTTTACAGCGTTTTGCTTACTGGGTGAGGATGTCGAACCTTGCTATGAATCGTCAGCTTTGATGTTTGCTAATAAATGTGAACAGGCAGAGTTTACAGCAAGCTGTCAGGAGATGTTTAAAGATTTTAAAGAATCTTTGGCATTTGATGAT
>ENA-OWND01002131-OWND01002131.1-metagenome-genome-assembly--contig:-NODE-2131-length-10971-cov-3.776200_pt1 | contig 10971 bp, 7 predicted proteins | sample MGYA00245342_ERZ651119 | MGnify/ENA primary metagenome ERZ651119 (study PRJEB26857, sample SAMEA4031756) | metagenome | biome: human; feature: oral; material: saliva | place: Philippines | collected 2014...
AACGAAGAAAGATAAAGATGGAAATGTTACCCATATCTATAAGAAGAAAGTGAAAACATTCTTTAAAGACCCGAATGGACATGATATTACACCTCCTGTAGATGGAGAAGTAAATTATAAAGATATTCCGGGTTATGACTTCGTAGAAACGAAGAAAGATAAAGATGGAAATGTTACCCATATCTATAAGAAGAAAGTGAAAGAATTGCCGAAAACGGGCGATGTGTCCGTTCTTGGTCTCGGTGCCTTAACTGGTTTAGCTAGCTTCTTAATAAAAAGACGTAAAAAACGTTAATAAAAGCAGAGGCATCTCTGCTTTTTGTGTTGGATGGCTCGACAGACTCTTTTTATTTTGATATAATAGAACTAAAGAAGAAAGGAATGTAAACATGAGTACAGAAAGAAATTCCAATGATGCAAAGAAAAAACTACAAACGTGGTTGGGAAATGAAATGAAGTCTCAAATTGACCAATTATCTGATAATGACGCAAATGTGTTAACGGATTTAATTGGTAAACCAGGTCTTCGAGTACGAGCGGATAAATCGACAGTTCCATATGGGATTAGCGTCCGTACAGGTTATGGGGTTATTCGATTAGATTCCAGTTTGACTAGCGTGTCAAATGTATTTATTAATGGCGCAAAATTTTCAGTTCAAGATGCATCTTTGACCGGTCTTGAAACACTATTATCTGCGGAAGCTACTAATAACTTGGTACCTGAAGGATATGGGTCTGCACGTCGTACACGTGGTCGTCGTACAGGACGTCGTGCTGAAGTAGAGACTCCGTTTGAAGATGTGCAGAAACATGCCTATGAAGACCTGAATCAGGTTAAGCTGACATATGAAACCTTATTTTTAGAACTAGGTTCTATTTTGGGGGATAATTCATATGGTATTGATGATGTTATGAATGAGTTGTTAGCAAATAAGGTTTCAGAAGATGATATTGCTAGATTTATCACTCATGACTCAGAATATCATAGACAAATTGTTGGGCAGCTTTATGGTGTGAACTATGGCGATATGCGCTCGTATTATACTTTTGATCCACTAACTAAAGGCGAACATCTTTTTGCTGATAAAGTCATTGATATGTTAGGGGTTGATTCAGCGGAATATGATGCTAAGTTTGGTGTGTTAAAAATTGGCGACCGGTTGATTACAAATCTACCTGAGATGGATGATAAGGGTGTCTTTTCAAATAGAAACACAAAATATATTCCATATCATATTGGATATTTTGCGAATGAGGAAGGTTCTCGTGTCAGTCGTTTAAGACATATTGACCCGGTTGATGAATCTCTTAAAGCTGTTAAGTTGCAATACGAATTATCCCCAGGAGATATCAAGTTTCAAACTTTACTAGATGTCTCTCGTAATTTGCCAGACTTCGATAATCATCCATATGGTGAAGCAATTTTAGATACATATAAACGAAAAATTGTATTAGATAAGAACTATTTAAAAACAAATAGTCTATTAGCTGAATATCAAAATAAGGCTGATGATTTAGGTGCCGTGGCGCTTACTATGTTGGATGATGATGCTAAAGGATTAATTGACCCATATGGTACATCTAACGGTGGGAATATGGGTGTTATCTTTTACTTGACAAAAGATGCTCAATTTAATCAAGATGGAACTCTTAGTCATGGCGAAAGTGAACATTCAATGGTTGGTGATATCATGAATGAGTTTCAAGTTGACCGTGATAACTTTAACCGTAATCAGATGAGTTTCAACGCATTCTTGACATCTGTTGATGTTCAAAAATTAAATGTAGCTTATTCTGAATTTGCGTTATGGAATTCTGAAGATGCACTTGTCATGACAAAATCAGGAGCTGAAAAATATGGAGAAGCAAAAGCTACTGGTGATAAGATGACGGATTGGCATGGTAATAAATCAACCATTAGTTTAATTATTGACCCTGACATGGATAATGAAACAGCGAAGAGTGAACGCTTGGAACATGCTGTGGAGTTTGCTAAATTAAATCCAGACCTTGATATGATTGTTTCACCGATTTCTTTAGCATCACGTTTGAACATGGGTGTTGCTCATGAAGGTCTAATTGGCGCTCGTAAAGATTTAAATCTGCCGAATGGTGATGTTGTTAAAGGTGGTATCGTAGAAATTGCGTATATGAGTTTACCACAAACTGCGGAACATAAATCAAAAGATTATGGACAAGAAGGTACCGGTCGTAAATATTCAACATTATTTAGACATGCGTTATCTTCTAAAGTAGGTGATGAATTGTATCGTAAAGGGTTAGTCTCTGAAGATGTTCGGGCTTATCATATTGATGAGATTGCCACAGCATTTGAACGTCAAGGTGTAACCTTTAAAAACGAAGAAGATTTGATTCAACGTGGCAATATTCAAACATTTGTCGACTCGCCCGTTACAGTATCAGCGGAAGATTTTAGTTTTAAAACTCCGGCGGTTGTTCGTTTAAGCTTGATGAACCAAATGCAAGATAATCGTATTAATATTGACTTGGGTGACATGCAATTAAAAAGTCCTATGACTGGTCAAGTAATGAAAGATTCAAATGGTAAGAATATTTTACCGATTCGTGTTGTTGGTGATGAAGGTATTCCATATCGGTATACAGAAGTTTTTAAAGCTTTGGCTCTTGGTAATGAAAAAGGTTTACAAACAGCATATGATAAGGCGGTATCCGTAGATTATAAAGATTTGACAAAGAAAAATAATCTACTTAAAAATATTGATACAATGACATTTTTTGAAGGAGCGAAAACTGAGATGATTATTCCCGACCCACGTATTGGTCTGGGAGATATTCGTACGTCTGTCAACTCTGATAGAGTAATTGGTCACCGTGACCCTGCTATTCAATCGGGTAATACAATTTCATTCCGAAATGTGGGAGGAAATGCAGAAAATATGACGCATGTGAATCCTCTTATGATTAATCAGGTGGACGGAGATTTTGACTCTGATACAATGGGTATTAATGGGTATCAAAACTTGACACTTAGTGATGCTGAAAAAGATGAGTTCTTTGCTAAATCTTCAGTAGAAGAGCAGTTGAATAAATATGGCGAAGTTTTTCTGACGACAGGTGGTTCGCACTTTAAAGCCGGAATATTGGCTAACGGATTAGATGATAGTAATGTTACGTTTGACGATGGTAAATCTAATAGAGAACTACGTGAAATTGTAGAAGATTTGAATGCTAAAATTGTTGATTCACCAGCATCATATGGGGCGTATGCTCTATCATTCGAAACTGAACAAAGCCTACAAAATAGCTTAGGTCGATTAGCTGATGATGGTATCAAAGGTAATCGTGAAGATATGAGTCGTCACTTTGAACATGGATATACAGTTGATGAAAACAGAGCGGTTATGAAGGCCTTGATTGCTAAATCAGAATGGACTGGATTAGCAGGAGCTATTACAAATGATTTGATTGCGGGATTTGGTGCAAATGAATTTGATGCGGATTTGACACGAGTATCGATGGACGTGACACACTCAATGACACAATCTGTCCTACAGATGAAGAAAAATGCTGAGAGACTACCTGAAATTGATAATAAGATTGCTCAAATGAAAACAGTTATGTCTGGTAAATATGGGGTAGAGGAAAGTCGTGAAAAATTACACGAAATAACCGACGGATTAGTATCTCCAAAGGCGGTAGATAAATTTGTGGATTTAGTGAGTGAAAAACAAAGCGGTCCTAAATTTGGACAAGGTGTGTTTAATCATCAGGACTTGTCAACGAATAAAGCAGCATACGTTTCGAGTGCTGGTTTTAGTAAGGGCGTTATGCGTTTGGCAGAGGATAATAAGCAACAAAGTGCTTATCCTGAAATGCTTAGTGAAGCTGAATTAAATGACATCATGAAAGAGTTTGAGTCAAACTATATGCAGTAAGACCTGGCTCATCCAGGTCTTTCTTTTTTTAAATAACTATGATAAAATGAAAGTAGGTAGAAATGGTACATTATAAGGAAATTGGACGTTGTCTCCAAATTGAACAAAGTCTATGTCATGTGAATGCTCCAGAATTAAACAAATTGATAGGTAATGAATTAACACAAGACCATATCGTTTCAAAAGATGAAGGAATTAGCTTGTTTAATCAGGCTGCAGAAACCGTAGGTTTGAATCCATTACGTGACCCTAAGGGTTATATGGCATTGGACAATAATGTATATGAAGTGATTAAAGACACTTATGCTGATAAATATGAAGAAGCCTTAGATAATATTGAAGGTGGCTTTGGATTTGGTACAACATATGCGGTTGAAAGTGTGTTAAATAAATTGGATGCTGAAGTTCGCAGTAATGTTAAAGAACATTTGCCAAAAGGTGTCAATTATAGTGATTTGCGATTTATCGCGGTAACACCGGAAATGGAAGATGTAATTGATAGATTGGCTACCAAACGTGTTGAGATGACATTAATGAAATCAATTAGTCGTTCAATCGAACAAGAACGGTTTGACAAAACTGTTAATGAATACCATGCATATGGAAATAAGTTGGGTGAAATGTTAAGTGGGCAAAGTAATGAAATGGTACGATAATGTTTTTCATGAAGATTTATCGGAAGCTTCCGTAAACATATTTGGTGGACGCCAATATGTCGCATATTTGAATCAACTACCTGCCTATCACCCAGCAGTCAAATTATTTAGAAAGGTGACACAGGGGATATTGACTCCTGAATATTGATATGAAACTGAAACGAACACATATAGCGCTTAGTGCTACAAGTCTTGGGACTCTCTTATGGGGAACAGCTGCAAGTGCGGCTTCTGTAGAAGTACCAGAAGACGTGGCAAATCTCGAAAACGGTGCTAGAAATATGGTCTCATCGGCTAGACTGACCATGCATTATAAATCAAATGGAAATACATCGAGTGCGAGTGGGTCGGCTACATTTATTGCCCCAAATGTTTTAATTACGGTTGGTCATAACTTTTTAAAACTAAGTAAAGATAATCAATCAGGTGAACTGATGGGTAACGAAAATGAAAATGTTTATGAATGGTCTACTCCCGGTGGAGCGAAAGGTACGTTTACCGCAAAAGATGTGCATTTTTTTGATAAAGTAGGATTTGCGAAAGGTTTTAAAAATGATTTAGTCGTAATCATTCTTCCAAATTATCAAAAATCTGAAGGTTCTTATGGTCATTTGACTGACCGTTATAACCATGTTAAAGAAGGGGATAGCCTTAACATTTTCGGATATCCTACTGGTAAATTTGTACCATTAGTAAATCAAAAAGTAGAACATACGGATGATTATGGTGACGGAATTACTGGTGTGGCTTATCAGGGTTCTTATCCTGGAATGAGTGGTGGTGGAATTTTTAACACAAACGGTGACCTCATTGGCGTACATCAAAATGGTGTTGTTGGTCAACGCTCCGGTGGGATTATTCTTTCACCCAAACAATTAGAATGGGTAAGAGCTGCGATTGATGGAAAACTTAATAATGGTTGGGGTGTTGATGGTGGAAAGCGTGTTTACTTTGAAAATGGTAAAAAATTAATCAATATGGTTAAAAAGATAGATGGCTCCTATTATCGTTTTGGACCTGATGGTGACGTTAAGGCTATTAAGGTGACTCGCAAAGCTGTGAAAACCGAGTATGTTGCAGACCCAAATCTTGATGGGGGTACTCAAATTGTGAAACGTGCAGGTAAAGGGGGTTTAGTTGATGACCTTGGACAAGAAATTGAATCGGGAGAGAATGCTATTGTACACGTCGGTACAAAGAGTAAAGTTGTTGAAAAGATTTTGCCTAAGAAAAACTATTATGTGGTCAATCCGTCTTTAAAAAAAGGTGAGTCACATGTACTTGCTAAAGGTGAGGATGGTAGAGAAGTGGTTACAACAACGTATACTTTAACTACTGATAAAGGATTAGTTATTAAAGAGGATAAAGTGGTGAATCATGCAACTGACCGTTTGGTTGAGGTTTCTAACAAAGATAACGCTAGCGGTGAAGAATTACCTGTGAATCATCCTCTTCGTAAAGGTTTGAAATTAACAGAGGTTGAAAAACCTGAGAAGCCTAAAGCGCCAGAAACTCCTGTTGCACCTGAGAAGCCTAACGCTCCAGAAGCACCTGTTCAACCAAAAGTAGAAACACCTAAGGTAGAAACTCCTGTTGCACCTGAGAAGCCTAAAGCGCCAGAAGCACCTGTTCAACCGAAAGTAGGAACTCCTAAGTTAGAAACTTCTGTTGTACCTGAGACGCCTAAAGCTTCTGTAACATCTGTTCTGCAGAAAGGGGAAACTACTGTAGCACTGGACAAGTTGAAAGTATTGCCACAAACCGGAGATATGAGCGTGGTAGGACTTGGTCTGATGAGTTTGATTGGGGCTTTTACCAGTAAAAAACGTAAAAAATAGAAAGGGGGAGGTCTAAGTCCTCCTTTTTTAAATCTGAAACTTAACGACTGGTTATAGGGGTCGGGGGTCTGCTAGCGCTCTCGCAAGTGTTTTGACGGTACAAGCTCAAACATATCAAAGTGGACAATTAACGGAGATTATTACTCCTGAAGAAGGTATTGTTATTAAATCCGCAAATGGTTATTAAATCCGCAAATGGTTATTACAGATGGTTATTACAGATGGTAGTACAAAAGATATTCCTATTAAAGCTGGTAAAATTGAAGTGATTCTTTAGACACCGAAAGATGATAAGTATAAGTAACCTTAATCTTTTTATTTTGGTCATTGATTATATATGACATACCTAAAGACTGTGAATCAAATGTACCATTGGAAGAAAATATGGGCTAATCAGTTAAGGCACCTAAACAAACAGGTAATCTATCAACTCGTGGCTTCTCTCAATTAAGTGTTCTCCGATGGACGCGATAAGAAAGTCATTGACTTCTTTTTCTTATCTTGAAATTTTGGGGTTTTTATGATATAATTAAAGGAGAAATAATGAAAGGGAATTCATATGCAAAAGAAAATGATAACTGTATTAGTTGGTGCATTATTAACGGGTTCAACAATCGCAGGTTTGGGTGCTAATGCAGTTGCTGACTCAGGAATGGATGATGGGAAACCTGATGCTTCACACGATGAAAATGAACGAGGTTTTTCTATGGGAGAATTGCGATTACGTTTTTTAGGTCGAATTGCTTCCGCTATTATGGATAAGGGATTGACGGATAGTGATAGCATTAGAGAATATAAAGGGTCTAACCTCTCAGTTAAACGCTTGAAAGAATCCACTCCTTTAAGCGAATCGCTTGGTGTTCGGACTAAAATGGTTAATGATACCGTCGAAGACGGTCTGAAAGGCCTTTTACCTGATAATACAGATATTAAAACTGAGTCCTCAGGAGTAGACAATGGCCAAAATAAAAAGATTAAGGTTACTTATAATAAAGATGACAAAGATGAGCGGACTGATGTTCCGGATAAAATTTCATCGGGAATCCCTGATGAATTACCTGTAGATATTCCTACTGATTTACCATCAGATTTACCGTCGGAATTGCCATCAGAGTTACCATCTGAATTACCATCAGATTTCCCGTCAGATTTACCGTTTGAATTACCATCAGATTTACCATCAGATTTACCGTCTGAATTACCATCTGAACTACCATCTGAACTACCATCAGATTTACTATCAGAGTTACCATCAGAGTTACCATCTGATTTGCCGTCTGATGTTCCTGAAACAATTCCATCTGGTATTCCTGATGATAAACCGTCTAATTTATCAGTAGATAAACCAAAAATGGGTTCACCTATTGAAAATGATGGGGATGTTATATCTGGAGAGGGTCGTTTTGAAGATGGTTTATTGAGACGTAATGCACAAAAGAAATCTCTCAAAGTAACGGATTTAAATGTGGGTGATAAATTATTTGGTCGTACACTTACGAAAATTTCTGATACTGATTTGGATTATAAGAAATTATTAAGTTTAGATGAAAATGAGCGTTTTGAGAGAGCTTCATCACAAATTGATTTATCATATGAAGCTGATGGTGAACATATGTGGCTTGGTGCTGGTAACGATGTGGTAAATAGTTTTAATCATGGTGAATTTTTAAATATGACTCTTCTCAATAAATATTTTATTGAATATGTCAATGCAGACCGTCGTCTACAGGGTATTGCTCCCTTAGCTTATGAGCCAGGATTTCAAAAAGCTGCGGATATTCGCGCGCAAGAAATGGCTGAGTATGGTCATATTCGTTATGAAGGTAAAGCCCATACACGTCCTAATGGTGAAAAATGGATTCATGTCATGAAAGATATTGCTCCTTCTTATCCATATGGTTTAGGTGAGAATATTCTAGCATATAGTGTTTTATCAAATCCGTATCAATTAACAAGTGAGCAATGGGTTGCCAAACAGTTATTTGACCGTTGGAAAGCGTCGAAGAGTCATTATGAAAACATGATGGATAGTCGTCTGACTCGTACTGCGATTTCCATTAAAATGACATCTAGAGAAGGTGCTAAGTCTGATAATGAAACGAATTGGATGATTGGTGAACAAATTCTAGCAGACGGTTCTGTTGGTGATATTGTGAAATAATGGAACAGCTATGCTGTTCTTTTGAAAGGAAATAAAAATGAAAACATACTATGAAATTAATTTGGATGGACAACGTGACCGTATTGAGTCTGAATATTGGGCTGATAGTTTTGATAATGTCGATACTATTTATATGGAAATTAGTAGTCGTGGTCTGGATAATGATAAGGTTGTGCTTGACGGAGTTGCATTCGCAATGGTTGGTTCGAATGGTGAGTTTTATGATAATAGTGGTCTTCCAATTCCATTAGTTTTATATACGGAACAGGATGAGGCGTTTCCTATTGAGGGTGATTCACATGACTCTGTAATTGAAGATTTACTTGAAGAAAGACGTATTCGAGATGCTGTTCGACAGAATGAAGAGCATATGAACAGAATTATGCGCGAAGCATTATTAGAAGAACCTATGGATTCTACACCAGCTTATGATTTAGAAGACGTTAAGCGATTCGCAAGAGAATATTATCAAATGACTCCGGCTGAGCGTGCTAATGTACGTAGTCAATTAGAAGATGGTACCCTACAAACACCAATTGTCGAAGATGAAGTTCATAAGGTCACAATGGATATTGATATGCTTGATATCTACAATAATAAGCGGAGAGCGTTAAATCGGGAAATTGACCAAGCTATTGCTCGTAATGACTCTCGTACTGACCGTGATGTTTCTAATTTGAGTTATGATAGAGATTTTGTTGCGGGAAAAGCGGATGCTATTTTTAAGGACTATAATTTGGACCAAGATGACAGAATTTCACGCCCACAAATTGAAGTATCGGATGTTCGAAAACAAGCGTTACACGACCTTGATACGTCTATTCATGAACTTACGGATGATAATTATGATAAATTTGTAGCAGAAGTAGAAATGCTTCGGGATGAAGGTTTACAAATGTAACAAAAACGGTAAAAAAAAGGAGATGTGTATATTACACATCTCTTTATTATTCATCGTCTTCGTCAATTTCCTCAATTGGTTCAACAAATAATTGTTTAGTTGCTACTTTACTAGACTGGTATTTTGTTTTCATTTTATGAACTTGTCGTTCTAGTTTTTCAACAACCAAATCGAAAGATTCATATAAATCATGAGTTGTTTCTTCGGCTCGGAAAGTAATTCCGTTTGCTAAAAATGTGACTTCAGCTTTAGCTGTTTTGTCCTTATACACCTTAGCGTTTACGTGCACCGTGATTTCGGTTGAAAAATGTTTTTCTAATTTACTAATTTTCTTTTCCGCATATTCACGGATAGCGTCTGTAATAGCGATGTTTTCGCCGCGAATTTGATATTTAAACATAAGGTGTTTCCTTTCTTTTAGAAATCCCAGTCATCATCGGTCATTTCTTCTACATTTGTTGGTACAACGTAGGAATCACCTTTGACGGAGAAAAAGTCGTGATTTTTACTAGATGTGTTCAATGCATTCTCGATAATTGGATTGACAGCGTCATGCTCAAAGTAAGCAGGTCTTCCTAAATTTTGCAAAGCTCTATTACCATTATACTTGACGTAATTGATTACTTCATCAGCTAAACCAATTGAGTCATACAACTCATGTGTATAAGCGATTTCGTTTTCGAGAAGGTCTAGTAAGAGTTTTTCTACTTCAGCATCAGCTTTTGCTTGTTCTTCAGCCGTTAATTCTTTATAGATTTCTTGCGCGGAATATCCAACACATGAACCATGAATTGTTTCATCTAACATAATTTTACGAATAATTTCACCGGATGTCGTCATTTTGCCTTGTCCAGCTAAATATAACGGATAGAAAAATCCGGAATAGAATAAATATGATTCTAAGAATACAGATGCTATCTACACATATTTGGATAGCTATTTTGCTATGTCTGATGAAGAAGCTGCTAAACAAGAAGTAGTGCCATTGCTTGTAGGCCCAACTGCAGTATTTAAATCTGCTACAGTTAAAGAATTGTGTAAGAAATATAATTATAGACTAGTAGATTTGAGGATTGCCTTTGTAAGTCGTCTTGACTTCACTGGGTTATACGACTACGCAGAAGTAGATAATAAATTATATTCATTTGCTAGTCCAATGGAAGAAATTATCACTTGTTCTGATGGTTTTAGAGATTATTGTAAGAAAGCTTATGATAAGATTAAGCAAATTATTGACCAAGGGTACATTGAAGATGAATCTCCAGTGTCCAATGGTAATGAGCCTGCTAGAACTTCTCAATTGCCGCTATCAGGTGAACAGACAGATAAATTACTGTCTATGCTTGAATCTTATAAAGAGTACATGAAAACTCCTGTTCTCTTCTTAGATGAAATTACGCGTTGTCAAGATAAAAATGTTAATAACATTTTGGTAACACTTTTAAATAGCAAGAGATTTAATGATATGCAAATGACTGGTTGTCGTTTTGTAGCAGCT
>ENA-OWND01002134-OWND01002134.1-metagenome-genome-assembly--contig:-NODE-2134-length-10937-cov-4.034185_pt1 | contig 10937 bp, 11 predicted proteins | sample MGYA00245342_ERZ651119 | MGnify/ENA primary metagenome ERZ651119 (study PRJEB26857, sample SAMEA4031756) | metagenome | biome: human; feature: oral; material: saliva | place: Philippines | collected 2014...
CGAATGATTTTCGGGACAACAACCACAATGACGCTAGTTGATGGTGACGTGGTGGAGCATAAAAATTTATCACGTCAATCGTTCCAACATACAGACCTAGGCAAGAACAAAGCCGAGGCTAAAGTGGACCATTTACGCAGTGTGTTCGGAGACGTATCCAATGTCAACGTCATCCCAGAGTACGTATCGTCAGTTGACGACTTACTAGCGATGTTATTGACGGGAGACGCCGAGAGAACACCAATCATCATTTCAGCGGTTGACAATGTGGCCACAAGACGTATCATCAATCAAGCCATCGAAGAGTATCCGATGTTAGCAGTTGGTATCGACGCTGGAAATCACGATACAGGTGGTCAAGTGGTATTGTTTGCCAATCAACCCGTTACGGTCGGAGACTTTATCCGTTCGACATCAGGAATGCTTCCAAACATGTTGGAGCTATTCCCTGAGATGAACGAGGTCAAAGATACCGTCCCAGGAGCTGGAACAGCATGTGAAGACCACGCAGAGAGCGACCCCCAATCGATGATGGCAAACGTATTGAACGCAACCGTTATTTCAACCGTTGTACAATCACTCATTGCCAATCATGCCATTGGATATAACTTGTGGCGCACGGACGCGTACACAGGTCAAATTGAAGCAAATCAAACATTATTGTAGAAAGGAGCCTATTATGTCATTTGCAGATTTATTCCCGGAAGTACCATTCAAAAATCCATATTGGACATTGTCTGGTCGCATCCAGGGTGAAGACGGTGCAAACTTCAAGCCAGAGGATTTCACAACCGAATTGGTTGAAATTCGTAAATGGTTCAGAGACGTTTATCGTAGTACCCGTTCTGAAGCACAATGCTTCATCGTCGAACGTGCGAAAGAATTGACGTTTGAAGATGCACGCGTAGTTGCTATCTCAGATAAATATGACATGGTGATTCCGCCACAAACAAATACGCCGACACGCACAAGTATCGACGAATCATGGTGGAACCGACACGGAATCCATAAACCAATTGTGGCACGAGTACACTCACACCACATTATGGACGCATACCAATCTGAGACTGACTACAAATATCTGAATGCAGGACTGTTGGAAATTGTCATTGGACGAATCGACCATAAAGATTTACGTGTGGCCTATTGGTTAGACGATACAAAGACAGGACGTAATAAGGTGACACAAGTAACCATCCCATTAGAAAAGGGGGTGTAGTGTCTTGAAAATGAAAAATGTACCCATCATTGGAGCGTTGTTGAGCCACGTTCAGCATGAAGCCAAACGAGCAGCAAAACGCGACCAAAAACGGTATGTTCGAGTACCAAAACGACAAAACAAACCTAAACAGTAACAACGTAGACAAACCAAATACAAACCATACGGAGGATTTACCATGAAAGCAAAATTTAGATTTAACTTAGAAAAAGCACTTCACGACATCGAAGTATTCGAAGACGGACACGTAATCATCACAGCAGAAGACGGTACAGAGTTGCCATTTGAGTCTGTTGAGGCGTTAGGACAAGAATTCGCCAAATCACGTAACGTTCCTGCAAACATCTTGAAGAACTTCGAAGTATATCAAGAAGGTTCAGTATACGCGTACGCACAACGTTCAGGTACTGCCGGAAACGACGCATATGAGGCCGAAGATTACGGAGTTGCCGACACATCGTACGAGGCAGACGAAGAGGAAGTAGAAGAAGTCGAAGAGGAAGAAATCATCGACCCTGTCTATGAATCAGTAAAAGGTGCATTTGAAGCAGACGTAGACGTCTACGCAGTCATTAACGACTTAAAAGAGTCATTCGAGAATCGTGACAATGCTGTATTATTCAATGAAGAAGGTGCAGCTGTTATCCGTGAACGCGTAGCACGTCGTATCGCCGTTGCGAAATTGTCAGGCGGTCACGTAGACATCTTCAAATACGTCGCAGGAGAAGAACCAAAATTCGAAGTGACAGAAGATATCGAGGGTATCGTATTGCCTGTTGCAGATATTGTCATCATCGCAGACAGTGAAGATGTACCATCATTGCGTGAACTTGTATGTGGACCCGTTGAAGACGCAAAAACAGCGGTAACTGAGTCACCGCTGTTTTCACGTATGTTTCGTTAGAGTTAACGCACAATAGATTATAATTGTTGTGCAATCGAATCCGCTAAACCATCAAGGTCGAGTGCGTCAGTTTTTGCTGACGCACTTAACTCTGGTTCTTGCAAATCATCAATAAGAGATACAGCTGCAATTTGGTCTGCAATATCGAGACCGTTTGCAGTGTATAATTTTGTCATAGCTGTTTTTTGTTCCCCAGATAACGCGTGAAACGGAGTGTTTGTTTCTTCGTTTAGTTGAACAAAATCTTCACGAGCCGCATCCATGAGTTCACGGAAGATTTCTGGGTCATGAACAGACTCACGACGGCCTTCCACAGAGTAAATGGTTGGGATTTCTTTACCACCACGAAATGCTTTCGGACGTTCCAAACCAAGTTTGTCGGCTAAACGAACGACAGCAAATCTATCAAGTCTACCTTCTGTTTTGGCTTTTTCAGGGTGCAACCCAAATTCAATCCACATATCTGGTGTGATAGTCATCAACGCTTCCACTGTTGGATTGTTGAAGTCTTCAGATAGGCTTGATGCAAATTCAGGGATAGTAGACCCTTTACGTTGGTATTCACGATTTAAGAATCGACGACATTCATCTTGTGACAGTGCTAACTCTGGCGTACCTAACGCCGCTAGTTTATATAGATGGCTCATTACGAGACCTCCTCCTGTTACAGTTGAATTCCTAAGTCTGTTCCTAGGTTGTCTAAGTCGATATTATTTACAACATCATCGACAGATGTTTCTTGTTCTTGTAATTGTACAACTTCTTCGATAGCTGATGTATCGATAGTTTCATCAACAACTTTATGTGCTTGAGCACGGTCGTATTCCAATTGTTGCGCTTTCGCTTCTTGTAGTTCACGCTCTGCTTCAGCATTGAGTGCAGCTGCGCGTTTGCGTAATTTTGCTACTGTATCTTGGATTGTCATTGGAAATAATCTCCCTTCATAAAATATCGTACTCTTATTATAGCATAGAAAACCTCAGAATCAAAATCAAAAAGCAACACCACACATATCTAATCCAAACAACATACATATATTCAACAAAGAAAGGCGTGAGCAGATGACAGAAACTTACCAATTCCCACTCAGAATTATCGCGAGTGGCTCGAGCGGCAATTGTGTTCGTGTTGGTTCAATTCTGATTGACTTTGGAATCCCTAAAAAGGCGTTTCTGGCGGCAGGCGAAGACCCGACAACGATTACGGATTTGTTTATTAGTCACAGACATAGTGACCACTTTAACCCGGCATCGATTGCGTGGGCGTTTCAACAAGGGTGGCGTGTTCACTTACCGCAAGACGCATTAGACCTGTTTCTATCAGAACGTGGGTCGAAGTTCAACAGGGCGATGTTTGAGACACAAATCGATGTCACGCGTTCACGCATCGGGCAACCACAATCGAATACGCCGTTGGACAACTATATCATCGATGATATTCAGGTTGAACTAGTCCCGCAAAAACATGACGATGTGACGAGCTATGCGTTTGTGTTTACACACAGCGAGGGTGATAAGACCTATCGTATGTTGTATTCGACCGACTTGGATACACTAGAACCAACCGATGTCGGTGAGGGCTTGTATCATCTGGGAATGTTCGATACAATTGTGCTCGAGGGTAACTATGATGAAACATGGTTACGAGAGTACATCGAGACGATTGTGGAGACAATCGACCCAACAACGGACGCAAGTACACTCACCGATGAGGAACTACGACAATGGGCAAACCACAACTACGAGTCCTTGACAAAAGAATATAGACGAGGATTGTATCGTGCATTGCAGAACCGACGTCACTTGTCTAAACAACAAGCGCGTGCATACGTGAAACGACATCTAAAACCCGGCGGAACTTACTACGAAGTCCACAGAAGTGGGCAATTCTATGAGAAACCGTGGGATTGGAACGGAGGATTGATTTAAGTTGAATGAATTGCAACAAACACCGTCGTGGGAAATCGAACCTTCGGTCTGGGACAATCTTGTCACAGAAGTTCGGCGATTAAACGCAGAACTTGAACAGAAGGGCGAACTCACCTTTGAAGATTTGCAATTTGCAAATGAATTAGCCAAAGGGATTCGCGACTCGGGAACAAAGTACTACCGTGCACTCATGGCTCAGTCTAACAAATATAAGGCTGACCTAGAACAAGCACTGGAGGCGATTGGTTACACGCCAGTAGCCAACTATATCATCAAAAAGGACAACGAACGCAAACAAGCAATTGCGAAACGAATGTCTGATAAGATTTCATATTTTGTCAGCACCGTGAACGGGATGTTGCAGAATTATCCAAATCTAGCAACATCAACGCTTGCCCCCGTGTTCGCAAATACCATCATGATATTATTCCCGAAAATTAACAGTGGAGCTAAAGATAAGGCCATCAAAGATTGGACACCCATCTTCGCAGAAGTACAGCGAATCGCATCTGAAGTAGAATCACTATACACACAAGCACCTGTTGTGCGATTATTGCCGATTTCGTCTGCTTCTGTGCAGGAGATTGCTCGTTCCATTCGAGCAGGGTTTGTACCTGCGTTTGATGTCCTACAATCAAAAATGCTTATCGACAGGTACGCTATCGAGCAACTATCACTCCGAGCGAACTATACAACACCTGAAAGTATCCTACAACTGTTGCAGGAGACGCTTCAAGTGGATGCGTCCGCACAGGACAAATTGCAACGAATCAGATACCTGTTATCAATATTATAGAGGGGGACGAGTATGTCAGAGACAATACCATTTGACCAATTGTTAGAGCAAGTCAATGAACAATTGGAGTACGCGGAAGAAAATCCAACAGCCTTTGTGGCACCAGTGCCTGCCAACAAACAACAGGACACAACACAACAAGCGGTATCACAAGGAGCATCATCACAAGGTGTACCGCAACCACCAACGCCACCGACAGCACCTGGAGCAGTTGCACAGACTGGAACATCTCCATTTGTGAATAACCATATCCAACAAGGAGGTGTACCGCCGTTTGCACCAGTACCAGCTGGTCAAGGACAACAAGGTACATCGCAACCTGTACAACAAGCAAACGCCAATGCATCTACGGGACAACAAACATCCGTGTATCAACAAAATACACAGCAATCGAATGCGACAGTATATGGTCAACAATCGAACGCAACTGTGTATGGTCAACAATCGAACGCAACTGTATATGGTCAACAATCAAATGCAACCGTATATGGTCAGCAATCGAATGCGACGGTGTGTGGTCAACAATCGAACGCGACAGTGTATGGTCAACAATCAAATGCTACCGTGTACGGCGCACCAACAAACGCTACGGTGTATCAAGGAGGCGGAAACCTTCAACCTGCCGGGAATGGAAATCAACAAGGTGCATTATCTGTAGTCGCTGAGAAAATCCCAGCACCGAACTTTGTACCAAAATCGTTTGGTGAGATGACGCAAGGTGCCAAGAACATGACAACCGCGACTACATTACCACCAACAGCACCACAACCCGCGGTCAAACCTGTAGAGGAGACACCTGTGGTTCCGGCAACATCCCGAGAGCCAATTACACAAAAACCATTAGGTGAGACACTATCATCTGTAGGTATTACGATGTTTGCCGAAGAAGAGGTTGGAGCGTTGCCAAAAGCGGAAACACCTGTTTCCGAGGAAGTTGTTAGCGACCCTACCGTTGACAAGACGCAGGGATATGTCGTTGACATCAATGCAAACGAAACACCATTCGAAACACCATTCGAGACACCAGCATCTGAGGTGACATCACTCGACACACAAGGTGTATCGAAAACAGAACTGAAAGCTATTCTGAAAGAATTACTACACGAGGAATTGAATCACGATGAGCTGAAAAGCATCATCAAAGAAATCATCGTTGAGGCATTCACAGGATTAGCTAAATAATAGAGAAAGGGTGACGGAATGTACTCATACAACAGTCATCAACAAGCCCTAATCGACGCCCCGTTTGACAGACCTGTCATCGGGGTTGCCGCAGCGGGCGGAGGAAAGACAACCACAATGGTTGGACGAATCCAACGTGCTGTTCGCGTATGTACAGAAGGGAAAATCCTAGCTGTGACATTCACGAATAAGGCCGCGCAAGAATTGAGGGAACGACTCATGCGTGTACTGGACGAACAAGAGTTTAGACGCGTAATGGTGGGTACGTTCCACTCAGTCATCGGTCAGTTGATTCGTTTGAACGCAGAAGATGTCGGGTTATCGTCGTCATTTTCAATCTTAGACGAGAGTTCGTCTGACCAAATGAATATTACTATCATCGAACGTATGATTACGGGGAACGACCCAAACGCCGAAGCAATGCGCGGTGTGTTGGAGGAAGTCATCCCACCGAGATATAAAGACAGCGTGAAAAAGGATATCGCCAATGGAGTTATCACAGAGGCTGAGGCGCCGCGTGAACCATTCAATAAAACAGAACTAAAGAAGGTTGCGCATGATATCTCATCATTAGTCAACCTAGCACATCCGAAAGAATTGGAAGTGAACGAGGATGGTTCGGGGTCATTTTTCTCAGCGGAAACAATGCAAAAAGTCGCAAATGCGGTGGATTATTTCCGACCAAAAGGTGCCACACAAGCAGACCGTCGAGGTGACCGAAAGCTCGTGTTCAAATATCTGATATTTCTACGCGCAGTGTTCCACCAATCGATGAAGGATAGTTGTGTCACAAACACACTCTCGTATGACCAAGTATTATTCTTGGGATATCTAATTGCACAAACACCGCTTGGTGATGATATTGCGAGTCAATTTACGCACGTTATCATCGACGAATATCAAGATACAAATGCGTTGCAGGATATCTTGATTGATAAACTAGCCGGTGAAAATATCACCGTGGTTGGTGACGTCGACCAAAGTATTTATGCTTGGCGTGGCGGACGACCAGAACTCATGGAGTGGCGTGCACAGAAATCTCAAGTATACCACTTACCGACAAACTATCGTTCGTACGCTCAGATACTGGAGCTTGGAAATAACATCATCCAGAACAACACGCTAGGGGCGTCTATCCGACAACCGATGGTTGCAGGACGACAACTAGATGACAACTTCAAAGGGGTTGTCAGCTGCGAGTTCCAAACCGATAACACCGAGGCGGAATACATTGTCAAACGTATCAACATGCTTCATGAGCGTGGAGTAGAGTACAAGGATATTGCAATTCTTGTTCGTAGTCGAACCGTGATGCCGACACTAAATAAAGTGTTAGGACAATCGAAATTACCAGTCAACGACACTACCAAATTCGCTGATTTCATGAAATCCGAAGTCGTGGCAGACGTGATGAACTTCCTGAAGGTGTTTACAAACCCACGAGACGTGTATGCGTTTATGGCGACATTGGACAAACCAAAACGAGGTATCGGCCCGGTAATGATTGATAAAATCCAGACTCAAGCGAGAGCAAAAGAGATGGGGGTTATCGAATACCTATTGCTAGAAGAGACCGAGAAAGAATTCACCCCAAAACAGTGGGAGAAAATCACAGAATACACAGATGTATATCGTGATATCTTAACTGCTGACCACAAGGTGACTTTTGAGGAATTGTATGATATGCTAGTAATAAACACTGGATATAAAGAGTGGGTGCGAAGTCTCAAAACTGACAGCACACGTGAACGAAATCTTGAGAACTTAGACATCCTGAAAGAGATGGCGAGTGATTTCGAGACAGAATACGCACAAACACACCAAGATTACTCATTGTTTGACGTTGCAAATGCGTTCGTCATCGATATGACGAGTACAACGCGACAAGAAGACGTCGACGGTGTGTGCATTTCAACAGTTCACGGCGCTAAAGGTCTTGAGTGGGACTTTGTCATCATTCTAGGGTGTGAGCATGAGTCCTATCCAGGCAAGAAGGCAGAGACATTGGAAGACATCGAAAGTGAACGTCGTCTGATGTACGTTGCCGTAACCCGTGCCCGTGACGGATTGTTGTTCACGTGGACAAAAGACCGTCTCACTGAAAATCAAGAATTGACACGTAGTTCATTCTTGACAGAAATGGGTATCGCACCGAGTGACGACCTACGCCCTGACCAGTAGAACGACGCAGGAGGTGTTCGATTTGAACACAGAACTATTAGAAGACATTATCACTAAATCAGACTATGAGAAGCTCATCCCCGTGGTTCGAGCTTCTTATCAGCTGGTTCCAATGGACGCGTATGACCTAACGCAAGTGGCACTGAGTGTCAATGAAACGCTAGGGAAACCGTTATTCACTGACATGGCATATTCCATGTTGGTACAAAATTTTTCAATTGTGACACGTATGGTACAAGACAGTGCCATGCATCACGCGTAGGAGGTGCCTGATGCTAACATACGAAGAAGTTTTACAATCATTTCGTTATGGTGTACAAGCTCAAGATGCACTCTACGATAAATTTGTGACACCAGCGATTGAAACCGGAACACAAGACGACATCATCAAAGGCTTCGGTGAGTATCAAAAAGCCATCGGAAACTTTGACATTCGTGCGTTTCGTCAATGTGTGCAGTATTTCCATGCACACAAAGAGGACGACCAAGACGTATTCGAAGATTTGGTTCGACAGTTCGAGTACATTCCAGAATATATCGAACAACGTGGGTTGTTCAATCAACGCACGAAAGAAATCAACGAAATGGACGGCACACCGCAAGAACGCAAGAGTATCTGGGAGACACTGGATAGAAACAGAACCAGAGCACATAACGGTGTCATTGCACTATTCAATACGTTGAATCGATTCGCAGACGAACACGGGATTGCACAACCCTATCCGACAGACCATCCGTTCGACAAGAATGACCCAAGAGACCGCAACCGAGTGGCTGAAATCTTGGAGACACACGAACCACTGTTGGATACTGTAAACCAATTCATGCAGGAGAATTCGATTTCTCATGTGTCCTTGAAATCACTTCGAGTGATGGGAATCAAAGAATTGGCAGAGTATGTCCAATCTCGAAGTAAATCAAATGCACCACTATTGGGGGGTGCATAATGACAGAAGTACGCGAACAAGAACCCATTCAACAAGAAAAACCAACCCGGAAGTCGCGTGTCGATTGGCCAAAACGATTTTGGGATATCGAGGCGTGGAAACGGCTATTCTTGTGGGGTGTAAAGTTAGGTGAGAACAGTTACGAAATCCATTATTTGGCAGCAGACGAAGAGGTTCGTGCTGGCGTACTGAAAGCATGTAACCTGAAACGAATGCAAGGCGGTGGTAACAAAGTCGCGGCGTATGACCTATCGAAGGACGCATCCCGACTCAAATACCACATGCGAAAAGCACGACCGCAAATCAACACAGGTGCAGTACTGATGAAGTACTTGAACATTAAACCTGAAGACGTTGAGCCAAAAGAGGCATGGTACATGTCCTTTAATGGTCTAGGGTACGATTTGCCGATGATGGACTACATCATGCAGTCTATCATGAACAACCGTGTTCAGACGACACCACAAACCATTCGAGAGTTTTCAGACAGTTTATTGGCTGAAATGCGTCAGAATGGTCGCAGGTACAACACGAAAGAACACGAGTTATATGGAAATCAAATTGATATTGCCAAACTTGAAGAGAAGTTATGGGAAAAGCAAGTCCTTGTAAAAGGTCTAAAGACAATCGTTGGTATCATGGGTGGTAGTATCGTTGAGAGCGATGCGAACCAAACCGGTGAAATCAAAGACGTTGTCGCAGAAGTGATGTATCACTTTAACGACTTGGACATCACTAAGTGGGTGTTCGAAGTTACTAAACTTTCGAAGACATTCGAAATCCGAACCACATTGTCAGAGATGTACGAATCATTGCGTGCGTACGGAATCACACAGAATGGTACAAGTGCCAAGCACGTGGAATTCATCGTATCGCCGCATAAGCACATCCAAGACAACCCTGTCGTGGACTTTATGTATCCAGCAGAACACGTGGCTAAGAGACACGGAATCGAGCGATTCGACGTTCTCGAGTATTTCCGAACATGGTATCTCAAGAATGTATACGCTCAAGTGTCCAAACACAACAAACGGATGGCGCTGGTACAGTTAGCGAAGTTCAATTCGATTTACGAGTCTTACGCGTATATTCGTGGGAAAAATCTGAACGTGTTAAATCAATCTGGAGTGGAACCACTCGTTCGACACGAGTTGAAGGCGAAACTAGACGGATTGTTTGCAACACACTTGATGTTGATTGACAAGTACGGAAACGAATCTGGAACCTACGTAAAATTCTCTCTAGGAGGAATCCACGGAGCAGATTACTACAAGGAACAACTGGAACAAGACCGTGCGAAAATCAAAGAACTACGAGACCTGTATAAGAAGGTTTCGAAAATCCCTAACCACGCGGTATCACCGCAACTGTTGGCGTTGATTCGTAAACAGAGTCGTTCATCGACGAGAGGATATCCAGCGGCGGTATCGCATGAGATTCCGCAATTCTTCCATGAGACGCATGAGGTTGATGATATCATCGCACCAGAGGACTTCAGTCCATTCTCAGTAGAAGCACCGAAATCAAAATCGAGTGGTAAAGCGGCTGTGATGTCTGAGACATTATTAGACCGATATCGTTACACATCGATTTCGAAGGTAGTCCATCAGGACTTTGCCGGATATTATCCGATGTGTGCGACACGTTTGCTATTGAAAAGATAGCACATTTACGAAAGTAAATAGAACTGATTATTCGAAGAGTAGAATGAAGGAGTAACGTCCTGAAATGCTCTGTTTGATACTCCGAATAGCATCAATCTCGTGTAAAGATTGGTGTT
>ENA-OWND01002136-OWND01002136.1-metagenome-genome-assembly--contig:-NODE-2136-length-10917-cov-16.038575_pt1 | contig 10917 bp, 2 predicted proteins | sample MGYA00245342_ERZ651119 | MGnify/ENA primary metagenome ERZ651119 (study PRJEB26857, sample SAMEA4031756) | metagenome | biome: human; feature: oral; material: saliva | place: Philippines | collected 2014...
CTATTGGTAGTGGTGCACATACAAATAACTATGTTAACCAAGGCGGTGGCATAGCAATTGGTGAAGGGGCCTTTTCAGAAAACATGGCGGGTAATCAAGAGGCTAGTTTTAACTTTAGACAAACTACATTTCAGGGCTCCGGTTTCCTTGGTTTAAAAGCACCCTTTTTCCCCGCAGATCCAACTAAAGTACCAACTGGTGTGGCTATTGGTCAACATACATACGCTCGTTCAGGCAGTACCATGATTGGTACCCACAACTATAAGGGCAAGATTGGTGATACTGAGGTAGATACAAACAATGTAAATAGCATGCGCGATCATGGTATCAGCGTCAATGCTACAACAGTAGGCGTAAATAGCTTTAATGGATCTGCTTTTGGCACTGTTACAGGTGCTTATAATGCGATTACAACTAGCTATAATGGTGGTAATCCATTTACTAATTCTGATGCAGCTAAAAATTTTGGTGCTACCATTACAGGCGCTCTCAATACGATTGAATCTAAGACAGCAACTAGCGATTACTCTGGTGTAGCTAATAATGTAGTAGGCCTTGCAAACCGAACTTTCAACAGCAATGGTTCTATTATCATGGGCGCTGGTAATGAAATTACAAATTCCATAACCTATATTTCCGCTCCAACCTCTGGAGGTAGCTCACCTAATGCATTGGCATCTACATTGCGTACAGCAGTTAAAAATTCCAACGGCGGCGGTGCAACGATGGCCTTTGGTGGCGGCAACAAGGCAGATTACACATTGCGTACATCTATGATTGGTATCAATAACACCGTAACAGGCGCTAATGGTGCTGAAAGCGCAGATAACCTCGTTATGGGCGTCGGCAATACAGGTACGAATGTACAGCACTTGACTGCCATCGGTTCTAAGAATACTGTATCCGATGCAAAGAATACGGTTATCGTTGGTGATAACCGTACCGTAACAGGTGCCAATCATACAGTGATTTTGGGGTCTAGCGATAATGGTACAACAACGACTGTAAATGATGCAGTCGCTGTAGGTCATAACACAGAAGTATCCGCAGTAGGTGGTGCTGCTATCGGTAGTAATTCCAAAGCAACTGTAGCAGCTGGTGCGGTTGGGTATGATATCCTTACTAACGCGCCATCCACCGATACATCGGCTACATGGAAATCCACTGCATCTGCCGTATCCGTTGGCGATGTAGCGAATGATGTAACGCGTCAAATTACATCCGTTGCAGCTGGTACAAATGATACAGATGCAGTAAACGTAGCGCAACTTAAACGCATACAAGATCAAATTACTAATAGTACGACAAATATCAGTCAAAATACAGCGGACATCAAGAATATCAAAGGCGATATTTCTAAATTAGACAAACGCGTTAACAAGGCCGTAGCTGGTTCTGCTGCCTTGGCGGCCCTTCATCCGCTCGATTTTGACCCTGATGCAAAATGGGACTTTGCGGCTGGCTATGGTCATTACCACAATGGTAATGCGGCTGCACTCGGTGCGTTCTATCGTCCTAATGAGGACGTGCAATTGAGCGTAGGCTCTACTGTTGGTAATGGGGAAACCGTTGTGAATGCAGGTCTTTCTGTGAAAGTCGGCGCTCATAGTAATGTATCTCGTTCTCGTGTAGCCATCGGTAAAGAAGTGCTAGAACTCAAGAAAACCGTAGCTCTTCAAAATGCACAAATCCAAAAATTGACAACTCTTCTAAATGGTGTAGCTGGTACCAATATGAAAGCTGACCGCACTACACTATTCCCAGATGTGCCAAGCAATCATTGGGCATACGAAGCCGTTAGCGATTTATCTCGTCGTGGCTTAGTAGAAGGATACCCAGATGGTACATTCGGTGGCGATCGTTTGTTAACACGTTACGAATTTGCTGAAATTGTATACCGTGCAATTCAAAACGGCGTACAAGTAAACGAACAACTCGTAACAGAATTTAGCCCTGAAATGGCGCTATTCCGCGTAGATACAGTGGCAAAAAATCATCAAGGACAACCAACAATTGAACGTGTTCGTGTTAATAAAAATTAGTTGATTATACAAAGTATATATAACAATACAATATATAAGTCTTATAAAAATATATTATAAAACCCGTAACTATGTAGCGGCTAGTATATCTCATCCGATGTACTAGCCGCTATTTGTCGCATAAATAAAATTAATATAACAAATCAGTTACAGCTACTTAAAATTTCATAATATTTTCATAAAACTATATCTAAATTATTGAAAATATGAATGTAACGTGATATTTTATAAATGTATGTATAAAACTAGACCGTTATTGTCTACTTTTATAAATGAATGAGTTATCAGTAATAATTGATATATAAGTTAGAATGAGGAGATACGTGGACTGTGAATAAGATATTTAAAGTTATTTGGTCTAAATCAAAACAATGTTACGTCGTTGTATCAGAAATGGCGAAGAATACAACGGGGAAAAAGAAGATTGTGGTGGCTAGTATTTTGGCTGGATTAGCTACACAAAGTTGTAGTGTAATGGCGGCAGGAGCACCTTCTTCAAGCAATAATGTGTGGGGTGCAACGACACCTGGTGGGGTTGCTATTGGTCAGAATTCTGTGGCTTCTGGTGCGACTGCAGTAGATCCGGCTACTGGTACTGTTAGAGTAGCACCTTCTATTGCAATTGGTCTCGCATCATCTTCAGCAGGCCTAGACACAATTACGATAGGTATTGGTGCAGGAAATACCAAATCGTATGGTATTTCAATGGGGAAGCAAACCAATGTTGGGGGCGACTATGGTATTGCTATTGGTTATCAAACATCAGCGATGTCGGATCATGCAGTGGCTATAGGTGAACAAACGAGAGCACCTAAGATGGGGGCCACTGTTATGGGGGTAAGTGCTCGTGGCTATGGACAAGGTTCTGTATCATTAGGTTGGCAAGCCTTAGCTGGTGCAGATGTATATGGATCTGGAATTAATATTGGTACTAATCCATATAACGATACGGCAGCTACTATTAACAGTTATCAAAAGTGGGGCGATACAGCTATTGGCCTAAGAGCTGTTGCAACAGGTGGAAATGCAACGGCCCTAGGACGTAGTGCGAGGGCTGCTGCTGAAAATTCTATTGCTATCGGCGGTGGTAATGGAGATAATTTTAATAATAATACTGAAAAGACAGAGGCTAGTGCGGCTAAGGCAACGGCTATCGGCTATAATGCGAAGGCCACTGCTGGTGATACACTCGCATTAGGTACATCTAGTAAAGCTAGTGGCAGTGACGCTTTAGCAGTTGGTGTAAATGCGAATGCTAGTAATAGTGATTCCATTGCTATTGGTCAAGATACGGTCTCTAACAATATTAATTCCGTAGCATTTGGCAGAAGCTCACAAGCAACTGGTTCTTCTGCAACTGCACTTGGTGCACATACTAAGGCCACTGATACAGGGGCAGTAGCGATAGGTTTAAAAGCAGAGGCTACTAAGGAAGGCTCTATTTCGATAGGGCAACAAAGTGCAGCATCTGGTCTTAAAGCTATCACAACTGGTTATCTATCTGCTGCTAGTGGTGAAAATGCTGCCGCTTACGGTAATACAGCAAAGGCAGTTGGCAAGAACTCATTAGCACTAGGTGCGAATACGCAAGCTACTGTAGAAGGTGGCGTAGCATTGGGTGCTGGTTCCATAGCGAATACAGTAGCTGGTGCTGGCTATAATCCTAATACGGGACGAACAAATACATTTACTGGCTTATCTGGTAATGCGTTAACAAGTACTTGGGCCGCTGTTTCTATTGGCGATGGTACCAATACACGTCAATTAACAGGTCTTGCAGCTGGTACTAATAATACTGATGCGGTCAATGTAGCACAACTTAAGAGCATGAACCTTGCTTTCACAGCCGACGGCAGCACAAAGGGCGACGTTAATTTGACAAATAGTGCATTAAACGTAGTCGGTGATAGCACGTATATTACGACAAAGGGCAATAATCAAACGCTTACCATTTCTGGTAAAAAGCAAAATATTACTGTTACGAATGGTACGGCTAGTGCTAGCGCAGGCATGGCGGACGCTAATAATGTAGCGCAAGCGATTAACCAAGCAAATGCGGATCAAACCATTAGCTATAAGGCGAATGGCGGTACGGCTAATACGGTTAAGGTATCCGATGGTCTTAATTTTACCAATGGTGCAAGCACTGTTGCTACTGTAGGTGCGAATGGACAAGTAACTTATGACTTGAATACGACAACGAAACAATCGATTACGGATTCGTCAACAGCTGTCAATCGTACAATTGCCCTTGGTAGTGACTCTGGTTCTACTACAGCAAAGAAACTTAGCACAAGTGCTATTGCTTTCAACATCAAAGGCGACACAGGCGCTAATGCCTTAATCACTACAACGGCTACTGGAGATAATGTGTCCATTACGCCAACCGCTAAATTGACTGCTGCTGTTGCGGCTGCTGAAAATGCAGCGAACAAGAATTTGTCCAATATTTCCTCTAGCGGTGAAACAGTTATTAAAAATTTAGCTAAAGGGGCTGCGCAAGATGCTGTGAAAGTAGCCGGCACGGGCCTTGCTACGGTATCCGATAATACAGTGGGCGGCGTTAAAACATATACGGTTGATGTAAACACAGGTAACTTAGTCGTAGCTGCCAATGGACAAGTCGGTGCTGCTGGTGCAACAGGTGCATCTGGTGCGACTGGTTCTAATGGCGTAGCTACAACCCAAAATGTAGCGACTGCTATCAATGATGCTGTAACTAAAGCAAAAGCAAGCACAACACAAGCCTTAGCCGATGCAGAACATAAATTTGATGGTGATACAGGTACTACATCCGTTCGTAAACACGGTGAAGTATTATCCATTAAAGGTGGCGTAACAAATGCTGCTGATTTAGCAACAGGCAACATCGGTGTTGTATCCGATGGGGCAGGTACATTGAACATTCGCCTTGCGAAGGTATTGAGTGGTTTAACATCCGCAACCTTCACCACTGCTGGTGGTAATACTACTGTTATCAATGGTGATGGTGTTACCATTACACCAAGTGGTACTGGTGCCTCTGCTATCTCCATGACAACGGATGGTATCAATGCGGGCGGTAAAGAAGTAAAAGGTATCGCTGATGGTACAGCTGCCGATTCCGCTGTTAGCAAAGGCCAAATGGAAACAGCCATTGCTAATGCACAAACAGCAGCTACATCTACTGAAAAGGTAATTGCTAAGGCGTTAACTGGCGATACTAACTTAGCCACTGTAACAGGTCAAACGGGTACTGCTAAGGGTGAAACCTATGAAGTAGCCGTATCTGAAAATGCTGTTAAGAACGTAGCTAAAGCAGCTGCACAAGACGCTGTAACAGTAACAGGCACAGGCCTTGCTACAGTATCTGACAATACAGCAGCTGGTGTTAAAACATATACTGTTAATGTAGATGAAGGTAAGCTTGTTATCGATGACACTACTGGTAAAGTGGGCGCTGCTGGTTCTACACAAGGTACAACAGCTGGTAAAAATGGCGTAGCTACAACCCAAAACGTAGCAACCGCTATTAATGATGCGATTACTAAATCCAATGTCAATACAGCACAAGCCTTAGCTGACGCAAAACACAATTTTGCTGGTGATGATGCTACCGTAATTAGCCGTAAACATGGTGAACAACTTAACATTAAAGGTGGTGCCTCCACAACTGCTACAGATCTCACATCTGGTAATATCGCAGTGGTAGGTGATACAACAACTGGCACATTAAATATTAAGATGGCAAAAGCCTTAACCGGTTTAACATCTGCTACTTACACAGATGGGGCTGGTAATACACAAACCGTAACAGGTGGTTCCTCTACGATTTCTGATGCAGCGGGTCATTCTACGGTTGTATCTAAAGGTGGCGTAACTACTACGGAGGGTACGAATACAACAACTGTAGCTCCATCTGGTATTACTGCAACCGATGGTACTCATACAGTTACTCTTGGTGGCTCTGGTATCAATGCAGGTGGTGCAGAGGTTAAGAACGTTGGTAAAGCAACGACTGATGATGCTGCGGTTAATAAGAAACAAATGGATGATGCTGTGAAAGCAGCTACTGATTCCATCAGCACATTAGGGGATAACAAAGTATCCTTAGGTAGTGATTCTGGTACAACAACAGCTAAGAAATTAAGCACAACTGGTGGTATCAAGTTCAACATCAAAGGTGATACTGGTGCGAACGCGTTGATTACAACATCTGCTACAGGTGATGATGTAACTATTGCTCCAACTGCTAAGTTGACAGCTGCTGTAACGGCTGCAGAAAACTCTGCTAATAAAGACTTGTCCAACTTGTCTACTGCTGGCGATACCTACATCAAGAACCTTGCTAAAACAGCTGCTTCTTGGAATGTAGAGACCAATGGTGCAGGTACAACTGCTGTAGCTGGTGGTGACACTGTGAACTTCATCAATGGCGATAACATTGCTATTACCAATACAGGTCGATCCATTACTATTGGCACTGCTAAGAACGTATCCTTCGATAAAGTCACTGTTGGTGGTATTGTTCTCGATAAGAATACTGGCATTAATGCAGGTGGTAAGGAAATAAAAGGCGTTGCTAATGCTACATCCGCCGATGCTGCAGTTAACAAAGGCCAATTAGATGCCGCTGTATTATCTGCTGCTGGTGGTGCGTTATCCATTGAAAAGGTAGAAGCTGGTTCTGTTGCTAATGGTAAATTAGCCGCTGGCGATAACAACTTGGCTAGTGTATCCGGTCTTACTGGTACTGCTAAAAATGAAACATATACAGTAACTGTTTCTGAAAATGCTGTTAAAGCCGTAGCACAAACAGCAGCACAAGATGCTGTAAAAGTGGCTGGTACAGGCCTTGCAACTGTAAGTGATGCTACAGCTGCTGGCGTTAAGACATATACAGTGAATGTAGACGAAGGCAAACTTGTTATCGACGATACTACTGGTAAAATTGGTGCGAATGGTGCTACACAAGGTACGGTGCAAGGTAAAAATGGCGTAGCCACTACGCAAGATGTAGCATCTGTAGTAAATAGTGCTATCGATAAGACAAAACAAGCCTTGACTGATGCAAAACATGATTTTGCTGGTGATGATGCAACAGTAATTAGCCGTAAACATGGCGAACAACTTAACATCAAGGGCGGTGCATCCACTACGGCAACTGATCTTACATCTGGTAATATCGCAGTAGTAGGTGATACAACAACTGGTACATTGAACATTAAGTTGGCGAAAGCCTTAACAGGTTTAACATCTGCTACGTATACCGATGCAGCTGGTAATACACAAACTGTAACTGGTGGTTCCTCTACAATTACAGATGGTGCTGGTAATACAACGACTATCACTAAAGGTGGCATGACAACAACTGATGGTACAAATACAACTACTGTTGCTCCTGCTGGTGTAACTGCTACAGATGGTACTAACACTGTTAAATTGACTGGTTCTGGCATTGATGCTGGTAATACACAAATTAAGAACGTTGGTAAAGCAACGACTGATGATGCTGCGGTTAATAAGAAACAAATGGATGATGCTGTGAAAGCAGCTACTGATTCCATCAGCACATTAGGGGATAACAAAGTATCCTTAGGTAGTGATTCTGGTACAACAACAGCTAAGAAATTAAGCACAACTGGTGGTATTAAATTCAACATTAAAGGTGATACTGGTGCGAACGCACTCATTACAACATCTGCAACAGGTGATGATGTAACCATTGCTCCAACTGCTAAGTTGAGTGCTGCTGTAACGGCTGCTGAAAACTCCGCTAATAAAGACTTGTCCAACTTGTCTACTGCTGGCGATACCTACATTAAGAACCTTGCTAAAACAGCTGCTTCTTGGAATGTAGAAACCAATGGTGCAGGTACAACTGCTGTAGCTGGTGGTGACACTGTTAACTTCATCAATGGCGATAACATTGCTATTACAAATACAGGTCGATCCATTACAATTGGTACCGCTAAAAACGTATCCTTCGATAAAGTCACTGTTGGTGGTGTAGTTATCGATAAGAATAATGGTATCGATGCAGGTGGTAAGGAAATTACAAATGTAGGTCCTGCTACATCTGGTAATTCTGCTGTTAACAAGACACAAATGGATACAGCGATTACTAATGCTGTTAACAAAGCAACAACTGATGCTAAACATGATTTCGGTGGCGATGATACAACTGTTGTTACACGTAAACATGGTGAAAAACTTAACATCAAGGGCGGTGCTTCTACAACAGCAGCTGATCTTACATCTGGTAACATCGCAGTTCTTGGTGATGCTACAACAGGTACATTGAACATTCGCATGGCCAAAGCATTAACTGGCTTAAGCAGTGCTACTTTCACAACACCTAGTGGCACAACTGTTATCAATGGTGGCGGTATGACAATTACGCCAAGTACAACTGGTGCGGCACCTATTTCCATCACAACTGGTGGCATCAACGCTGGTAATACAGAAATTAAAAATGTGGCTGCTGGTACAACGCCTAATTCCGCTGTTAATAAACAACAAATGGACAATGCGATTTCTAATGCTACGGCTAACGTAGGTTTCAGTACAGCTGGTAATACAGGTACTGGTAGTGTAAGCAATGGTCAAACATTGACCATCACTGGTACAAATGGTATTGAAACGAATGCAAGTGGTCAAAGTATTACAGTAGGCCTTGATGCTGCAACACGTGCGCAAATCAATAATGCTACAACAACTGCTAATAATGCAGCTAAGAAGGATTTGAGCAATATTGATAATGCTGGTAAACAAGTGATTAAGAATACAGCTGCTTGGAATGTGAAAGTTAATGGCGCTGCTGCTGAAACTGTAAAAGGTGGCGATACAGTTACTTTCAACGATGGCGATAATATCAAGGTTACGAATACTGGTAAAGATATTACTATCGCTACTAAGAAAGATGTTTCCTTCGATAAAGTCACTGTTGGTAATGTAGTAATTGATAAAAATACTAGCCGTATCAGTGGTTTGGCTAATGCAGCTAATAATGATGAAGCTGTAAACTTAGGTCAAATGAATGCCGCTATTAGTACTGCAACTGCAGGCACAGGTAATATTAAATACAAGGCTAATGGTGGTACTCAAAATTCTGTAGCATTGACTACTGGTTTTGATTTCAAAGGTGATAGCAATATTCAAATCACAGCTGATCCTGCCAACTCTGGTGTTATTAATTACAAATTGAATCCTGCATTGACAGGTATTACCTCTATTAGTGGTGGTACTGGTGCTCCTACTATTACGCTTAATGCTGGTAGTGGTTCTACACCTGGTAATGTATCCATCAATAGTAATCTAGATATGGGTGGTAAACAAATCAATAATATTGGTGCTGCTACTCATGCTGGTGATGCAGTTAATAAAGCACAAATGGACCAAGCATTGCAAAATATTGCTGGTGCATCCAGTAATGCTGCTAAGTCTTATGCGTATAAGGCTGGTGCAGGTGCTGCCGCATTGGCTGCATTGAAACCAATTCAATACGATCCATTGGAACCAACACAAATTATGGCTGGTATTGGTAATTACAAATCTCAAACAGCCGTAGCTCTTGGTGTGGCTCATTACACTAATGAAAACACTATGTTTAACTTAGGTGTTTCCTTAGATAGCCACGATGGTATCGTAAATGCTGGTGTAACCCACAAATTTGGATATAGCCCTGAAAAGAAAGCTATTCCAGATAAATATAAAGGTGGTCCTATCAGTTCTATCTACGTAATGCAAGATGAAGTGACAGCATTACAAGCAATTGTTCAAAAACAAGCTGCTGAAAATGAAGCCCTTCGTCAACAAAACGAAGATATGCAACGCAAGGTAGATATGATTCTATCTAAGATTCATTAATTCCAATAATTTTAAACATTCCCTCTTGTATACAGAAGATTAGTTAGAATTAATGAATATAGGGCTATTTGGTGGTTAGCCATTGTACTATCAAGGTGGCTGATTACTCCCTAGTGGGAAAACAAACGGATTCTATCTTACTTTTCTTATACACACTCTCTTATAGATAGAATTCGTTTGTTATTGATAGTGTATAGTTATAACAGTACATAATAAATTGTAAATGTTATTGTTGTCTGAAACGTAAAGAATTTGAGGCGTAACATATGAAATCTGTATTTAAAAAGAGTCGTTTATTTATAATGTTAGCATCTTTGTTAGGGGTGGTGAGTCCAATGGCTCAAGCAGCTGATTTAGTTCCTGTTCAGCCAACAGTCGCTGTTGTTGATGAACAACATCAGGCGATTAGCTGGGCAAATCTAATGCTCAATGGTTTTTTACAACATCATGAAGGCGCGTCTATTAATGAAATTTCTTTTGATGCTACCGATACAGTCGTTACATTGACTGTTGGCGGTTTTGATAAAGACGGTGTATATAAGGCGGTATTTACAAATACAGCAAATGAAGTTAAGGATGAAAAGGTTGGTAAACTTACTAAAACTGTAGAAAAAACAGCCTTTGATCCATCTACTATTTTGCCTCCTGCTGTAGCTGTAAACTTTGCTTATGCACAAGCTGAAGGTAAGGCAACAAGCCTTTTAAGCTGGGCTGTTAAAACCGATAAAGGCACGCCACAATATACTGTTGTGTTTGCCACAAAAGATAAGAAAACCATTACTGTAGTATTCGATGCAGTGAGCGGCAAATTGTTAAGTGTAACCAAATAACCTGAATGCAAATAATAATATTTGTATTAATACATATAATGTATATATATAGTGTTTAGGAATAGCGTTACAAAATAGAATATTATGCACAAAACCTCGCCTTTCTTGATGAGAAAGGCGAGGTTTTTGTGGATGTTAAATTTGAGTGGTATTTGCTTAATTTTTATTTTGTGTATTAATAGTAAAAATCCTATATT
>ENA-OWND01002138-OWND01002138.1-metagenome-genome-assembly--contig:-NODE-2138-length-10901-cov-35.512539_pt1 | contig 10901 bp, 8 predicted proteins | sample MGYA00245342_ERZ651119 | MGnify/ENA primary metagenome ERZ651119 (study PRJEB26857, sample SAMEA4031756) | metagenome | biome: human; feature: oral; material: saliva | place: Philippines | collected 2014...
CGGCGGCCGGGGTCGAACCGGCACGTCCTTGCGGACACTGGATTTTGAGTTCTATAAATACATTTTTTAAATCTTATAACCTTGATTTAATAGGGTTTTAAGACTTTTGAATTTTGCAAAATAGATTCATTTTTCAAATTTTAGTAACTTTTTGGTAACTGCGTACAAATCTCAATCTTATATTCACTACTATTAAAAAGATTTATAAAGAATCAATTAAATGGTATAATAATATTGTTAAATCAGTTAAAACATATCAAATAATGTCTAAGTATTTAGACAAGATTATAAAAATCAAAATAAAGGAGTCATTAATGAACCGTCTTAAATCATTAAAAATTAAAAATTATAAACATATCGGAGATTCTTATATAGGTTTTGATAAGCTTGAAAATCTCAATATCCTAGTTGGCCAAAACAATATCGGTAAATCCACATTATTACAATCAATAGAAATGCTAATTTCTGATAACAAGAATAATCGTGATATATCAATGGAAACTAAACTGGAATTTGGTTTTTGCCCAACCGAAAATGAAATTCAAGATTCATTTGGTATGAATCCATATACTTTAGATGTTAACTATTATAATCTGGAATTTGGGAAAAAATACATTGATAAATACATGACTTTTGAATTCCAACCTATTAAAACGATAGGAAGAGAACAATTTTTATTATCAGACATACCAGGAATCTCTAAAAAGGATTTAGATATAGCAACCAGTTATGACGAATTTACAGATTTAAGTAGTAAGTATATATCCAAATATATTAGACCTTTAAAACTAATCAAATTGTCTGCTGATAGAAATCTAGTTCCTGAAATACAAAATAGTAATCGAACAGTATCTGAAGATGGAACAGGTGCTACAAATTTATTAAGGCAATACCTAAATGTAGCTAACCTTCCTAACGAAGTTGTAGAAATCGATATTCTAAATGCGTTAAATCAAATTATGAAACCAGAAACCCATTTTAAAAGAATAATGTGTCAGGAAATCGAAACAACTGATGGCGCCAATCCCAAATGGGAAGTCCAATTAGTCAATGAAAATGGAAAAATTCCAATCTCAAATTCTGGTAGTGGGTTAAAGACCATTTTATTGGTCTTAATCAAGTTATTTTTAGAAACAAGAGAAACTACAAATTATAATTTCGAACCCCTTTTAACTAATACAGTCTTTATCTTTGAAGAGTTGGAGAATAATTTGCATCCAGCAATACAAAGAAATTTATTTGAATTCTTATATCAGTGGGTTAGAAAAAATAATTCACAAATTTTTTTAACTACTCATTCTACTGTTCCAATAAATATGTTCAGTGGTAGAGAAAACGTAACTTTGACTCATATCAAAAAAGAAAATAATAAAATTATTACTAATTCAGCACTATCATTCATAGAAAATGAAGACATTTTAATGAACTTAGGGGTACGTGCTAGTGATATATTGCAATCCAATGCAGTAATTTGGGTTGAAGGGCCATCAGATAGAATTTATATAAATAAGTGGATTGAACTTTATTCAAATGGAACTTTAAAAGAGAATATCCATTACCAAATTCTATTTTACGGCGGAAGATTGCTCTCTCATCTAACTGGAAAAGTAGATGAATCAAATGAGCTAATACAATTATTTAGAGCTAATCTTCACTCTATTATTGTTATAGATAGTGATAAGACTGATTCTAAAAAAAGGATAAATAAAACTAAACAAAGAATTAAAAATGAATTTATGCAAAATCATGCTATTGTCTGGATAACACAAGGAAAAGAAATTGAAAACTATCTATCACGAAATATATTTAAAAAAGTTTATAAGGTTAATAAACAAATTGGACAATATGAAAAAATTGATGACTTTTTAAATAACAATAGTAGGAATCAAAATATGGGTAACTATTATGTTACTCATAAAGTATCCGAATCTATTTCAATTGCTAAGGAAATGCTTTTAGAAGATATAAATGTTTTAGATTTAGAAAGACAAATTAGTACTATAGTTAAACAGATAAAAACTTGGAATGGTATACAATAAATGCTTAAAACTAAAGAAAATTTAAGATTATAGTTAATTCAAAATTGATTTTACTCTTTAACTTTTGTATCAAACAAAAAGAAAAACGCAATTATCAAGCGTTTTTCTTTTTATTTAATATTTTTAGATACTGTCAATAATTATGTGTTTACATTATATTATCCAATAATGGTGTGACAGTTCAAATCGCCATTATAACAACATTTCTAAACTCAATAACTCTATTTCAAGGCTGTATCTTACTGTGAATACAGATTGTTTTATGTTATAGTTATAGTGTAGATAATTAAACCGTATGTTGTTAGAGAGGTGTTTTATGGCTAAGAAAAACTTGAATTTAGATGAAGTTATGGCTTATATTGAGAAATTGCCATTTACTCAATTCAAAAGTGTTATAGAACATTACTCAAACTACCCAACACAGTGATTTCTCCGATCCCCTTAACAAACCGACCATTTCAAACTTCGAGCAACGGTTAGACCGCTTAGAAATAAATTCTTCATATCCTGCTTGCTCCTCTCACAATATAGTTAAAAATGATCGTAAGAATAATATTCAGAAATTCAGGCGCAAAGAGTGCAGCAGGAGGTTGACTCGCTTTACAGATACTATCCTAGAAAAGACACGTTGGCATAGAGATTTTTAGATTAAAGTTTTAGAAATGACAATTAATATCTATTCCATACACGATATGATAAACGTTTTGACTAATAATTATGGTTGTGAAGGTATCAATTAAAAAGCCGTTTGGCTTTGGAGAATGAAACTGATTCATGATCTAGCTAAAATGCCTATACCAAAGTTGACAGGACCAGAAGGGAAGTCGGAAACTAAAATCCACTGTCGAAAGTAACATTGAGCGTAAAGCTAAATGTGGTCGCCAACTCTCAATATGGCGTTACGGGAACGGAGTTTGCGACTGTTGTAAATGCTATTAATAATCGTAGTTATTGTGTTTGTAAGGTTGCTAGTCTTGGAAAGCTGTCTCCCGACTATTCTTTGATTTATTTTGCGAACACTTTGATAGTATCGCTCATTTATGTAGTGATGCCAATAGCATGTACGAAGATTATTGTCAGCTAAGAAACCCTCCCTACTATGTCAGACAATCAAATTTCTTGAAAATTATAGGCAATTATGACTATATCATTCCAGCAACAGACGAATTAGAAAAGAAAACCAACAAAAAGGTATTAGAACACCTCTACTATGAAGGCATAATAGAGAAAGCAACCAACCGTGGCGAAATCCTATTTGATACTTTCAACGACATAAAGTACCAAAACCGACTATCTCTTGCTCGCGTCAATGAACTGCATAATGAGATTATGCAATATATCTACCGTGTTATGACAAATGTATCAACTAAGCATCTTCAAGATTACATTTGATTTTTCACTTATATCAGAAATTGGAGAACCACTAACAGTCATTACCCCACTTTTCAAAGCGATGCAGAAAGTATCTTCATCAAGATTTTGAAAACAAAGAAAAACCTTACTTCAACCGAAGTAAGGCAAAAGAAATTATCTTTACCGAAACCAACTCATAGATGAAGAAGATTTGGAAGTGATGCGATCTAGTGGATATGTGTTATAAACTATTTTTTAATTGATTGATGGTTTCATCAATAGTATGTATGTGTTCCAAAAACTCTTTTTGCATATCAGCATCAACAAACGGAATCTGTAAGTTCTTTAATGAAGATATACTCAACTTTGGCGTTCCTGTTCTTGTCGCAGAATGCTTCAACTGTTGCTGTATAGAATCAGCCGTCAATATTTGAGCGATATAGTCTCTGTGTAATAGTTCATTTGCTGTTACTTTATGGGCATTTTCTGTTAGCGATACAGTATAGCCTTCAGGTACTGTTGGTAAAACACCCACTTTTCCAATAGTTCCTGCGGCTGAAATATAGACATCAGATTCTTTCAATTCGTAACGCTTAATAACTTCAAACGTTTTATCATCAATAAACTTAGACTTTTCTAAATTGATACCACCATCTTCAAAATCTCCGACTGTTGGATAATAATGAGTAGTTTCAAATGGAGAATAATCAAGTTCTTTAGGAATCCTTTTCCCCCCAGAAATTTTAATAATCTTTTTCTCTTCAAGACTGCCTAGTGTCTCTATGGAAACCTTCTGATTTTTGACAAAATTTGAAATAAATTCCCTTTTGATATTACGTTGTTTTTGTAACTCAAGTTCGTTCTTTAATTTCTGTTCATATTCATTTTTTAGAACAGAAAGCAAACTTAGTGATGCTTCTGTTAAACGAGGGATTCTGAAATTCTCCATATCCGATATATAAATATGTTTCTGAACAGAGCCTGCTGAATAGTTATAGATTGTGTCTTGCTTATTTTTCAATAAATAGTATAGCTCTCTAGTGGTATATGGGGAATTTTTTTTAGCCTTGATAGTGAAACTGTCAGAACTAAAAATAGGCTCACTGTGATATGACACATATCCTGCATAAGCACCACTCTTTGAAATAGTAATAACATCACCATCTCTATTTGCTTCGTCTATGTAGTAAGCAGGTGTTCTTCCGCCAGCAATTACTGGAATATCTCCTGTTTCGATCTGGTCTAATGTAATAGATGTTCCATTTTCTAAGTCTGCATATTCTCGTAAACTTATAGTTTCAACATCTCCATAATCTTTAATATGTTCGCTAAAAGCATTCTGAATACGTATTTTATTTATATTATAGATGTTATTAAAATCCACAAGTTTATATCCTTCAGTTATTCTGTAATATGGCATAATCACTTCATTTTTCTCTACATCATCTAAAGAATCTAAGAATGAAGATCTTACAATCTTATCTAAAAAATAACCTTTCTCTCCATACAGAAGCGTTAAATCGTCAATTGTATAGTTTTTTATTCTAGGATGAATCCCTTCATGTCCCCTTCGACCAATAAATTTATATCCTAAAAGCTCAACTTCATCAGCACTTTTATCAGATTGAGATTGGATAACTACTAATTTGTTGCTCAATAAAGAAAAATATACCATTCTCTCATCTTCGATTTCTGAAATATTTGTTATAATTTCTGATTGAGACAATGTGCTATTTTCAAATTTTCTTCTGTAAGTCTCAACAACTCTGTTATCAAAATTAAAATTCCCAGACCTGAAATCAATGTAGTCCTCTAGTGAAAAATTATGTCCATACACATTCTTAACATATTTTGAAATAAAATTTTCTTGACCATTGAAAGAAATGTCTTTAATCGTACTACCATCCATATAAGATAATGAACGGTACATAGTATCAAAATAATTTTTGCTGCGTTTAACACCAAAAATTGTAACAGTTTCAACACTTGTAGCTGAGAATGTTGCTTTTGGATTTTTCATAATCGCTTTGATTTCAAAATCTCTAAGCAATAACTTTCTAGCTTCAACATAAATTGACGGTTCAGTATCTAAGATAGAAGATGGCAAAATAATAGCAACATAACCTCCTTGTTTCAATAACTGTGATGCTCTTTCAATAAATAGCGCCTCAATTTCCGAACTATTTTCAGTTAAATACTTAGATAGTACAAAGTCCGTTGAAACATTTGGTAGCTCCTCTTGAAAATCATCCACGTGATAAGGAGGATTTGCAATTAGAATGTCAAATCTATGGTTTTCCGTCTTCCCTCCTGTCACAGACAAAGCGTCAACATAATCTGATGAATCAAATGAGCTTAAACCGTTACCTCGTCTAATAATAGCATCCCCATCTCCATTTAAGAATGAGCTAACTTTAGATGTTTTAACAAGACGGTAGTCAACATCCAAACCATAAACATACTCACTTGACCATGTAAATGGGTCATTAAGAAATTGTTCAAAACGTTTTTTGTTATTACGAGATAGGTTATTACAATCAATTTGTTCTAACAAAGACTGCGTTCTGTCCATATACTCTGTTAAAAAATGTCCGCTTCCTGAAGCAAAGTCAATCATAAGTGGCAATAACTTCCTTGAATCGTCTTTTAGAATTGATTCAATCTTATATTCCAGAGGTAATGATTCAACCATAAATCTAGCTAAAGGAACTGGCGTAAAGAATTGTCCCGATTCTTGCTTGAAACCATTTGCAAGTATATTTTCAAAGAAATCTCCTAAAAATTGTTGTTTTTTAGCATACTTAAACTTAAACGGTGCAATCAAGCGAACGAGTTCTTTCATCAATTCAATATTTTCATGATAAGTAACTTCATCATAAACATCCTTAAATTGAAAACTAGGATTATTTTTACTTTGTAGCCTACGAACTAAATTGTAGATTGTTTCTCTTTCTGTGCTTGAAGTTTCAGGTTTCAATGAGTTCTCAATCTCAGAAATTATTCTCTCAATATCTTTATCACTATCTATGTGAATTTCAATAAACTCTCGCAAACCTTGAGAATACAAAGAATCAATTTTAGATAAAAATTCCTCGTCAGTTTCCTCATTCAAAGTCTGAAATTTCAAAGGTTTTTTATCTGGCGTATTAAATTCATCAACAATTTTAGCTATAAACAAGTTCAGAACTCTATTGAACGCATTTGTTTTATCTGAAATACCGTGTCTCCTCAAAATTGTCAAAAAACGGTGGAAAATTAGCGAAGATGAACTTTCATTTAGTTCTTTTAAATCATCTTGATAAAGAGTGATAAATTTATTTCCGTAAGGTTCAAGAGTTGAATCAATAGAAAAAGAATTTGATAATTTTGTTCTTAATTGCGTTGCGAATGAGGATGCACTGCCTGCTTTTTTCCATCCCTCTGTCGAAACAATGAAAGAATAATCTTCTACAAATTTATTGTGAAATTCTGCGCTAACAACACCAATATACTTTGTATTCGTATTGAAAGAAAAATAACTCGCAATCTGACCTTGACAAAATTCTAATTCAGAAGAATATTTTTCAAATTCTTCCTCATCTTTTTTTACATCTAATATCAAAAATGGCGTATTTTTCTCATCATAAACAACAATATCAATATATCCTGATTTTCTCCCTACCTGAACTTCCTTCTCGATTGCAATTTTATCTGGCTTATACCCACTTTCAATAAGTTTAATAACCCAAAATAGCTGTACAATAGATTCTTTTTTCGATAAATTTGAGCTTCTACCGTGTTCAATATCAGACACTTTCCCCCAATTTATTTTTCCGTTTTTACCAGCATCGAAATCAACGACGAAAGTATTTATTTCTTTATCTTTATATTTTGCTACATATTGGAATCTATTTTCGTATCCATCCACAGGAACGAAGCCGATTACTTTAATAATTTTGTTAGCATTTTTTACAATAGCCATATTCTCCTCCTTAAACATAAAAGACAGAACTTACACACCTAGTAGTAAATTCTGTCTTTCTTTGTGTAGCATAAAAAGAGGTTAAAGAAATAACCTTAATCACTTGTTTTGTCTTGTCTAATGATAGTACCATCATTCACTCCTTCGTCAAGCATTTTTCTTCTGAATTAGTCGTAAAATTTTTTGATCTTTTTCAGTAATTGCAATACCTACCACGCTTATTTTGATAGGGGCAAACATATTCTCCCTCAATCAAATCACGCAATAATCTATTTGTTTTTAATTTTGACATGTGGTTGATGTCAGCCATCTCTTGTTGAGATAGGGAGATATAATAATCCCCCTGCACTTCGACTTGATTTTCCTTCAGCGACTTTAGCAGGCGGAAAGTATCATTTGCGAAAGGTTCAAGAGTAAATTCAACCATAAGTAACCCTCCTAACTTAATTATTATATCACAAAGCAAAACCACATAAAAGGTCATATACATACACCGTAAAATATTTTGAAGTAAATTCTCAACGAGAAAACAACAAAAAATAGCCGTTTTTGGCATTTTCAGCTATCAATGGTTAGTTTTCTTATTGTTATAAAGCCGTTTTAAGGCATCAGTTAGTTTCGCTCTCTAATCAGATAATATAATGTTTACACAACTTATTTTACACTACCTAGGGAGTCGAAAGTCAGGCGATAACTTCAGAAAAATTAAACTCTTTTTCTTGAGGAATTTTCAAGCCACCAACCTACAATCCAGCCAAGGACTAAAAGATAATTCTCAAAAGCTCCAACAGCATTGACTGAGTGATGGTATTGAAGATAGCTAAGGAAATGATTAGTCCCAATCCCAAGGCCTCCAATAATCAAAGCTATCAGTACAGCTCTCAGATGGAACCAATCATACTTGAGATTTACGGCAAGAAGGATGACCAGAACTGCCACATTCCAAATGCCAATCTCTCTCTGCCATCCGACAGAAATACCGTACCCCGAATGACTTCCCATATAAGCCGGAAAGAATAGCTGCAAAATAATAGCACCAGTCATGGCGAGGATGACTAGGATAAATAGGACTCTTAAAAATTTGTTCATAGAGTTGCTCCTAAACTTTTTTTAAATGTTCCCGACTAGTATAACATAAATGATAAAATTTTAAATTAAATAGTTCCTGGAAATCTTTAGCAGCATTGATTCTATATGATTACCAACTTAATATTATTTAAATAAATCAGAAACAGAAATTTGAGTTTTATCATCTTCTAATTCTTTCATTTTAAGTTTAATTTTTTCTAATAGTTCTTCTTCAGAGGATACTGAAAATTCCTCCATCGTTCTCTGGCTACCATAGATAACATAGAGAAAATCTTTTATATATCTAGCAGAAAAATTTGTATCCTCATCATGAGTGATAGATCTTTTAGGATTATCGGACTTTCCCAATAAATAATCAGTATTTGTCCCAAGGTATTCAGCAAGTAAGAATAGTTTTTCAAAACTTGGTTCTCGATTCCCTTTTTCCCAGTTTGTATAAGTTACTCTATTGACGTTAACTAAATCAGCAACTTCTTTTTGTGTTAAACCTTTTTCAAGCCGTAGTTGCTTTAATCTCTGTGAAAAAATCATTTTTTCCCCTTTTGTGTATCAAATTGATACTTTAAACTTGACAATGTATCGTTTTGATACTATAATAGATGTATCAAATTGATACTTTTTGTAGAGTATTACATATTTGACGGTTTAAATTAAAGGAGGTACCGCCTATGATTGTATTAAAAAGTCTTTGATAATCACGACAAAATCAAAGACTTAACAAAAATTCTATAAGATTATTATACCACACTTTCCGTTAGAACGGGGGTAATATGGATATAAATAAACTTGTTTCTTCGGTTGATGGTTTAAATTCTGTCAGTACTGCTAAAAAATGGATTTCTTTGATAAAGGAAATTAGTGGTCATGAGTTTAAAAAAGTTCAAGCAAGAAATAGTAGGCAGTTTGTGAGTTTTTATAACTTCACTGATGATGATGTTGAGGATTTCAGGACTATTGCTTATTTGAAAAACGAGATGTCATTAAAAGATGCTATAAGGGAAACTTATGGAGATATTCATAAACATAAGGAATACACCCTTACTCAGCAACTCGAAACCCTTAAACAAGATTTTATTACCTTGAATGATAATTTTAAGAATTTGTATTCTAGTAATAAAAAACTGCAAATAAAATTTCAACGACTGGAAAAAGAGCAAGAAGAAATTCTCTCAACACTTGAACTACTTCCTTTTGGTGCTTGGGAAAAAGCTCGTAGGAAGTTCGGCAAGTAGGTTTGTTACGGTCAGCGAGTATATTACCGCAGACCGTAACAAATCGTAAGCGCAGACGAACAATAAAGAGCTTTTTCAAGGTTGTGAGGGTGTGTAGTAACACCACCCTCTGCAAGTCAGGTGCATCACTGAAAAAATGCAGTAGTATCAAGGTTTTTCACGAATTTTAAGGTGGTGAAATTAGGCAAAAAGTTGAGTCAAAATTTATGGCAAAAAACGAGAATTTACGTTCTGTTTTTGACTGGATTCAAATCCAGTTCAATACATTCGACTTTTCACTAGAAGAAATAGTTGAAGATATCTTATTTCTTGATACAGAGCTATTTATAATAGATAAAGGCAGTCTTAAATACTATGAATATGACTCTCAGATAAACTATGGTAATATCCGTATCTATTATGGAGATGAAGAAAATTCTTTCATGCTTGTCATGTCAGGGCAAGCTTTGGAATTCTATCGAGATATGGTTCTAACCCCAAAAGGACTTTCTGAACGACACTTCTTAGATAATCTATATTCCAATTATAAGTCATTTTCAGTAAGAAGAATTGATATCGCAATAGACGATTTTAATGAAGTCCCTTACTTCACTCCAAATCAGCTTGCTAAACTTTGTAAGAAAAATCGATTCCTATATGGTAAGAGCAACTTCTACACTACATACGGAGATGAGAAAACAGGGCAGACCTTATATTTAAGAAGGCCTTCTGATGATGAACGGCTTAGAATTTATGATAAACGCTTAGAACAAGCTTCAAAGCTCGGTGTTAGCAAGAGATTTATCGAAAATTGGATAAGAACGGAGTTAGAACTACGTAAGGAAAAAGCCCACTACTTTATTCAAGTGTGGCTAAAATCTGAAATAGATATCTTAAACTTCACAAAAGGATATCTAAAGGATAAAGTGAAGTTCTATACTGATAGTCTCTTTACAAAACTTCTTAGGTCTTGGGAAAAATTTCTAGGTGCTTCAAAGCCAGTGACTATTACTGTGTCAAAAACAAAAACAGAACTCGAACAAAAATTAGAGTGGCTTGTCTTTAAAGGTTCTGGAGCCATTCTAAGAGCATATAAATTTCTCTATGAAAATGAATTACTATTTGAACTAGAGAAAGAGAACTTTGAAAAGTTAGAAACTTTGGAGTTCCCTCCAGAGTTAGCAAGTCAACTCATAGAAAGGGCAATTCTCTTTAAAAGAGAGGATTTAATCCCTACAATCAAAGAAA
>ENA-OWND01002145-OWND01002145.1-metagenome-genome-assembly--contig:-NODE-2145-length-10867-cov-14.480392_pt1 | contig 10867 bp, 8 predicted proteins | sample MGYA00245342_ERZ651119 | MGnify/ENA primary metagenome ERZ651119 (study PRJEB26857, sample SAMEA4031756) | metagenome | biome: human; feature: oral; material: saliva | place: Philippines | collected 2014...
ACTGCGTTGAAAAGCAACATGAGTGTTCCTGTGTTGAGGGTGCGCGAAAGCGCCACGTGAGGTGGAGAAAGTAAGCCGCGTCGCGGCAGGTGGTGGTGTCAGCCGAGATGGGAATCGGCGTGGATGGAGGCGTCGACAGCACCTACCAGTGCGTTCGACAAACCACCTTCCTCGGCGGCCAGCAATCCTGCGATTGTGGTGCCGCCGGGGCTCGTCACCCGGTCAATGAGTTGCGCGGGGATTGTGCCCGCCTCGCGCTCAGCAAGGAGCAGCGTGGCGGCTCCCGCCATCGCCTGCGCCGCGATCTCGACGGCGCTGTCCTTGGACAGCCCGTACTTGAGGCCCGCGCGGGCGAACGTATCAATAATCTGGAAATACCAGGCCGGAGAGCACGAGGCCAGGGCCTGGAACACAGGGAAATAGTCCTCGTCAATGAGGATGGTTCGACCGACCGAGTTCATGAGGTCGCGCACGGCGTCCACCTGCGCGTCGCTGGTCCGGCAGGCGGTGAGGGCAGTCATGGACTGTCCGACGGTGGCCGCCACGTTCGGCATGACGCGAATGAGGGGGATGCCCGAGCCGAAATCCTGCGTGATCTGGTCGAGGGTGCGCCCGGCGGCCAGGGACACGACGCACGCGTCGGGGCGTCCGACCACGATGGAGGCAATCTCCTTAATAACCGTGCGCTGGTCCTTGGGCTTGACAGCCAGGATGATGATGTCAACCTGGCGTGCCAGGGACGTGTTCGACGACGCGGCGGTTGCGCCCAGCTCGTCGGCCAGGTCGCAGGCCTTGGCAGCCGTGCGGTTAGAGAAGACCAGCGTCGCAGGATCGACACCGGACGCGACGGCGCCGCGAGCGATGGCCTGGGCCATGGCTCCCGTTCCGATAAATCCGATGCGCATGAGACTCTCCCTGCGAGTGTTGGTCACTTGCCACGCAGCCTACCCGCATTTTGCCTGCTCTTGGCGTGATGGTCGAACTGTGAGACGAGGCCGGGGCTGGTTTGCGTTGTCGAGCAACCCAGCCCCGGCCTCGTGGGGGAGAAAACGGTGGAAAATAGCGCGTCAGCGCTTGCGCGTGCCGAAGATCGAGCGCGTGATCTCACGGCCGGCGGTGCGCAGAACGGACCCGAGGACGTTTTCGACCTGGCGAGCGCGACGCTCGGCGGCTCGCTGACGGGCGGCTTCCTCCTTCTCCTGCTGCTTTTCGACCTGTCGGCGCAAGCGTTCCATTTCCTTTTCTCGGGCGGCCTCTTCCTTGGCGGCGGCCTTCTCCGCTTCCTTGGCGGCCTTCTCGGCAGCCTTTTCGGCTTCCTTGGCCGCCTTTTCCGCTGCCTTCTCAGCCTCCTTGCGGGCCTTTTCTTCTTCCTTGACGGCGGCCTCCTGGGTGGCCGCTTCCTCGCGGGCGGCCTGGGCCTCGGCGGCGCGGCGCTGGAGCTTCTCCTCGGCCGAGTCCGGGTTCACGGCGTCGCGGTAGCGGCCCATGATGACGCTCGACTGGTTGATGCGCGCGAGCGTGTCGGCGGAGGCGGGACCCATGACGGAGGTGGGCGCCCAGATGCCGACGGGCGTGACCGGCGTGGGGTTACCCTTCGGGTCCAGGACGGTCACGACGGCCTCGCCTGTGCCCAAGGTGGTCAGGACCTCGTCAAGTTCCAGGGACGTCTTCGGGAAGGTCTGAACGGTCGCCTTGAGCTTCTTGAAGTCATCGGGCGTCGAGGCACGCAGGCCGTGCTGGACGCGCGAACCGAGCTGGGCGAGCACGTCGGAGGGGATGTCCTTGGGCGTCTGGGTCACGAAGACGACGCCCACGCCCTTGGAGCGGATCAGGCGCACGGTTTGGACGACCTGACGCTCGAACTCCTTGGTGGCGTCCGCGAACAGCAGGTGGGCCTCGTCGAAGAAGAACACCAGCTTGGGGCGCGGCGCGTCGCCGACCTCAGGCAGAGTCGCGAACAGGTTGGCCAGCAGGTACATGATGACGGCGCTGACCAGGGCGGGGCGCGAGGAAATGTCGCCCACGCCCAGCAGGGAGATGATGCCGCGTCCGGTCGAATCCATGCGCATCAGGTCGGCCGTGTCGAAGCCGGGGGCACCGAAGAACTGGCCGCCGCCCTGGGACTCGAGCGCGGTCAGGGCGCGCAGGATGACACCGGCGGTGGCCTTGGAGACGCCGCCGATCGTCGCCAGCTCTTCCTTGCCCTCGTCCGAGGTCAGGAAGGAGATGACAGCGCGCAGGTCCGGCAGATCCACGAGTTCGAGTCCTTGGCCGTCCGCCCACGCGAAAATCAGCTGCAGGGCCTGCTCTTGCGTTGTGTTCAGGGACAGCGCGCGAGCCAGCAGGATCGGGCCGAAGTCAGAAACCTCGGCGCGCATGGGCACGCCCGGGAACTGCGCATCCACCCCACCCAGGCTCAGCAGCTCAATCGGGAAGGACGAGGGTGCCCACGCCTGGCCGTTAGCCGCGGTGCGGGACAGGAGCTTCTCCGAGCTGGCACCGGCCTCGGCCAGGCCCGTCAGGTCACCCTTGACGTCGCACAGGAGCACGGAGGAACCGTTCGCGGACAGGCCCTCGGCGAGGAGCTGGAGCGTGCGGGTTTTGCCCGTGCCCGTCGCGCCGGCAACCAGCAGGTGACGGTTGAACATGGGAATCGGCATCGCAGCGCTCACGCCGGGCACGCGTGCTCCTTCCTCGATCAGGGTGCCGATGGTGACCGCAGGGACGTCCCAGGAGTAGGCAGCCTTGATCCCTGAGGCGAACGCGGAGAGGCCGTCGGATACCTCGGACGAGGCCTGGGCCGCCTCACTCGCGGGCACTGACACTTCGGGGGTGGTTTCGGCTGCTTCGACCTGGGAACGTAAAGCGTCGGCCGCCGCGTGGGCCACCTCGGCCTCAGCTGTTTCAGCACCCGCGGCGGCAGGGGCATCCGCGGCGGCACCGGCTGCCTCGAGCTGGAGACGCAGCGCCTCTGCCTTCGCGCGGGCTGCCTCGGCCTCAGCCGCCTTCGCGGCGGCTTCAGCTTCGGCGAGGCGCGCCTTGAGATCTTCGATGTTCTCGCTCATGGTGTGGTCTTTCGGCTGTGGGCGCGGTGCGCCACTGTCTGTCGACGTTACCGACACAGTATCCCTTGGGATGACAATCCCATGCGCGCGATAACAGGGGAGAGCGCGTGTGGCTCCGTCCACAGGCGCGGTGCTCGTGTCGCGCATATCCACAGGGGGTTGTTCCGTGTCGCGCCCATCCACAGGCGAGAGCGGGCGGCGCGACACAGGCAAGGCACTGGACTTAGCGTCGACACATGAACCCTCCACGATGGATCGCACACCGCAGGATGGCAGCCCTGACGAAAGCCGTGTACGACTCAGCGGTCAGCGACGACGATGACCCGCCCGAACCCACCTACGCGCGCCTGCTACCCGGCGGGACGACCGTCGCCGCACTCCTCATCGTCCTCGTCGCCCTCGCAGGCATCGGCGTGTGGAGAAACGCCCGGGCCGCAGACGAAGCACACGCGAGTGAACAAGCCGCCGAGCAATCAGCCGAACGCCAGGCCGAAGAAACCACACGCCAGGACCCAGAGGCGGCACCGGAAAGAGACGCACCCAGCCGCCCTGCCTCCCACGCCTCGCCCGGTCCTCCCGGGCCCGCAGGCCAAGTCATCGTCTACGTCTCCGGAGCCGTCGCCACCCCCGGCGTCCTCACCCTGCCCGCCTCCTCCCGAGTCACCGACGCCATCACCGCCGCAGGAGGCGCCCTAGAAGACGCCGACCTCGACACCATCAACCTGGCCCGCCCCCTCACAGACGGCGAACACATACGCATCTCCCGAATCGGAGAAACACCACCGGCCCCCACGGCGAACGGCGACGCCACCCACCCCGCCTGCGTCCGCCTCGACACCGCCACCGCCACCGACCTACAAACCCTGCCCGGCATCGGCCCAGCCCTCGCCGACCGCATCATCAACTACCGTGCCACCCACCCCCACATCACCTCCGTCGACGCCCTCGACGACGTCCCCGGCATAGGCCCCTCCCTCATCGAAAAAATACGACCAGGCGTCTGCCCATGAACGAACAGATCAAGGAAACAAACACCGGAGGAAACACGCGCACCCCCACCCCGCAGGGGTCACACACAACAACGCTCCCACCAACCGCACTGCGCGCACCCCACACCACGCACCAAAGCGCCCCACGCATGATCGACCTGCGCCTCCTCACCCCAGCCACCGCCACCTGGGCCACAACCTGGTGGGCCACCACCCACCCCGCACCCCACCCTCTCATCGCCACATGCGCGCTCGCTGCCGCCATCACCGCCACCTCCTACGCCTGGTCCCACAGGCACACACGCCCACCACGCCACGCCCTCACCCCACCGAGATCCCTCCGCCTAGCAGCCGTCCTCATCCTCGCAGCCACCGCATGCGCGCTCGCGGTCGCCTCCGCTGCGGGACGCGCCTACCGTGATGACCCCGCGCGAATGGACTCCGGGCCGATCCACGCGCGGGTCCGGCTCGAGCGTGACCCGGCCCCGGCCTCGTCCGGTTTTTCGACGAAGCGTCGAGCGCGCGTGAGGATCCTCGCGGTGAGAGTGGGGGAGCAGTGGCTGGCCTCAGGTGCCACCGCCCTGGTGAGTGCCCCGGGGTGGGAGGACGCGACGCGCGGCGACGTCTACGAGATCTCTGGTAGCCTCGATGCCTCCTTCGCGGCCGCCGCTCCGTCCGTCGGCTCGATCCGAGCCCGGACCTCGATTCTCGCAGAGCGTCCCGGCGGCCTGGACGTCTGGAGACGGGACACGCACCGGGCCTTCGCGCGTGCGTGCGAACATCTGGCCAGAGACGCGCGAGGCCTCGTTCCCGGCATGGCGATCGGTGACGACCGCCTGGTGCCCTCCGACCTGTCCGACGCCATGAAAGCCACCTCCCTCACGCACCTGACGGCTGTGTCCGGCTCCCACATCGTTATCATCCTGGCGGCCCTGACCCTGATCCTGCCCGCGCGCGTGCCCCTGCGCGTCGGCGCGACACTCGTGGTGCTGGGGACCATCGTCGTGCTCGTCGGACCGGAGGCCTCCGTCGTGCGCTCCGTGTGCGTCGCGTCGGTCGCGGCTCTTGGCTTGATCCTCGGACGCGAAGGGCAGGCCGTCGCAGCTCTCGGTGCCGTCGTCATCGGGACCCTCCTCATCGACCCGTGGGCTTCCCGATCCTACGGGTTCGCGCTCTCCGCGCTGGCGGCCCTGGCTGTCGTCGGACCCGCGGCTGCCATCGCCAGGAGCACGAAACGACGTATCCGGGGAGACACGCGCATCGGTCGGGTCCTGCGTCGGCTGACCGAAATGGTGTGCGTGCCCGCCCTGGCCGAGTTCGCCACCGCGCCACTCGTCGTGTCCCTGTCGGGATCCGTGCCCGTGTGGGGGATCGCCGCTAACGTCGCCGCCGAGCCTGCGGTGCCCGTGGCCACGCTCGCGGGCCTGACGGGAGCCCTCCTCGCGCCCATCAGCCCCGGGGTCGCCGAATTCTGCGCGCGAGTGGCCTCCTGGGCGACCGGGTGGATCGCAGCCTCCGCACGCTTCTTCGAGGGGATGCCAGGATCGGGCACACAGGTGCCCGGGGGAGCGCGGACCATCCTCTCCCTATACGCGTGCGCGGGATGCGGGTTCGCACTGTGGTACGTGTGGCGGCGCTGGGTCAGTTCCCTCACGGACGAGGTCTGGGATCCTCGCGCGGACCCGTGACGATTGCGCGGAATACCGATGCCACGAGAGTGCACGTTCCTTCATCGGTGTCAGTTTCCCGGAGAACCCCTCTGTGCAAACCTTGGCCACAGGCGGTGACACCTGCCACGACTCATGTCCGCCCAGGGCAAAGGCGGACGCAGATGAGTGCCCGCGGTGGCAGACTTAGGGAGTTACTATCGCGTCGAAAGGCAGGAAGACGTGGCAGCACGCGGATCACGCTCGGCGGCACCCGCCCCCATTACGCTGGCCCCCATCGTGTTGATCAAGGGACCCGAGGGCCTTCTCGTCGACCGTGCCCTCGACCGGCTGCGCGCCCTGGCATACGAGGCTGACCCGAACCTGGAGCGCACCGACATCAACGCCGCCACCTACCAGGCAGGACAGATCGACGTCATCGCCTCGCCCTCCCTGTTCGGCGAGTCCCGCATGGTCATCATCCGCGACCTGGAAACGATGAGTGACGCCCTCGCGAACGACCTGATCGCCTACGCGGCGGCCCCAGCCCCCGACGTGTGGATGTTCCTGGCCCACCCCGGCGGCAATGCTCGCGGCAAGAAGGTCATCGACGCGATCACTAAGGCGAAATGGCCCGTGATCCCGGCCGATCCACTCAAAAACGACCGCGATAAGCTGGCACTCATCGCTTCCGACGTGCGAGCCGCGCACCGACAGATGGACACCGAAGCACAGCAGGCCCTCGTGGACGCGCTCGGTAATGACCCGCGTGCCATGGCCGGTGCCCTCGCCCAGCTGCTCTCCGACGTGAGCGGACGCATCACCCTCGAGGACGTGCGCCGCTACCAGGCCGGACGCGTCGAGGCCACCGGCTACGACGTCGCCGACGCGGCTGTCGCCGGAAACTCCGCGAAGGCCCTCACTCTCACGCGCCACGCCTTTGCGACAGGCATTGCCCCGCAGGTGCTCGTCGCCGCGCTGGCCATGAAGTTCCGCGCCATGGCGAAGGTATCTATCGGTGGCTCCGCGTCTGCCCTCAAAATGGCCCCCTGGCAGGTCGACCGTGCCCGGCGCGAGCTGCGCGGCTGGTCCGACGCCTCGCTGGCCGGGGCCTTCGGTGCCATCGCCACTGCCGACGCCGAAACGAAGGGCGCGTCGCGCGACCCGCAGCGTGCCATCGAAAAAGCAATCATCACCATTTGCAGGCTGCACGGACGCTGAGAAAGCGCCACGGCCTCGTCACCGAGAAGAAGAACGACGGAACTGAGGAGATTCATGAAAACTATTCGAACGTTGATGGGGCGACTGCGGGAGTTTAAGACTCCCGCGATCCTGACCCCGCTGTTCATCATCGGGGAGGTGATTCTCGAATGTCTGATCCCGCTGACCATGGTCTCGCTGGTGGATGCGCTCGACGGCGTGTCCCTCAGTCCCGTCATGCGCCTGGGACTGATCCTTACCGGACTGGCCTTCGCCTCGCTGGCCTGTGGCATTCTCTCCGCGCGCTTCGCAGCGACCGCCTCGGTGGGCCTGGCGAAGAACCTGCGTCAGGACCTGTTCTTTATGGTTCAGGATTTCTCGTTCGCGGACATCGACCGCTTCTCCACCTCCTCGCTGGTCACCCGCATGACGACCGACGTCACGAACGTGCAAAATGCATTCGGAATGATGATCCGTATCGCTGTACGCGTGCCGCTCATGATCATCTTCTCCATCGTCATGGCGTGGCGTATCAACGTCCAGATGGCGCTCATCTTCCTGGGAATGGTGCCGGTGCTTGCCATCATCCTGGCGGCTATCGTGCTCATCGCCTTCCCGATTTTCCGCCGTATCTTCAAGAAGTACGACGCCTTGAACAACTCCGTGCAGGAAAACGTCGCCGCGATCCGCGTGGTCAAGTCCTTCGTCACCGAGGAACACGAGACCACGAAGTTCCGCTCGGCTTCGGCCGATGTGCGCAAGGACTTCACCAACGCTGAGAAGCTCATCGCGCTCAACAGTCCCGTCATGATGTTCTTCATCTTCGCCGCGATTGTGGCCGTCGACTACGTGGGTGCTTCGATCATTATCAATTCGGGGGCAACCGAGCTGACAAAGGGTGGCCTGACCGCCCTCATCACCTACGGCATCCAGATCCTGACACATATGCTGATGCTCGCCTTCATCTTCGTCATGACGACGATGGCGGCCGAGTCCGCGCACCGTATCGCCGAGGTCCTTAACCACGAGCCATCGTTGACCTCACCCGAGAACGGTGCGACCAACGTTGCGGATGGTTCCGTCGTCTTCGAGAACGTGTCCTTCAAGTACTCGGCCACCGCCGAAGAATACGCGCTGTCCGATATTGACCTGCGCATCGAATCCGGCTCGACACTCGGCATCGTGGGCGGCACCGGCTCAGCCAAGACCTCGCTCATCCAGCTGATCTGCCGCCTCTACGACGTCTCCGAAGGATCCGTGAAGGTCGGCGGGCGCGACGTGCGTGACTACGACCTGACCTCGCTGCGCGACGCCGTCTCCGTCGTCCTGCAGAAGAACGTCCTCTTCTCCGGCACCATCAAGGACAACATGCGCTGGGGTAACCCCGAGGCCACCGACGAACAGATTGAGCACGCGTGCAAACTTGCCCAGGCAGACGAGTTCATCCAGCAGCTGCCCGGCGGCTACGACTACGTGATCTCCCGTGGCGGCACCAACGTGTCAGGCGGCCAGAAGCAGCGCCTGTGCATCGCCCGCGCGCTCCTGAAGAACCCTAAAATTCTCATCCTGGACGACTCGACCTCCGCGGTGGACACCAGGACCGACACACTGATCCGAGGCGCTTTCGAGACCGAGATCCCGGGCACGACGACGATCATCATCGCCCAGCGCCTATCCTCCGTCGAGCACGCGGACCAGATCATCGTCCTGGACGACGGACGCATCAAGGAGCGTGGCACCCACGCGGAGCTGATGGCAGCGGGCGGAGAATACCGCGAAATCTACGACTCCCAGAACGCCGCGAGCGAAAGCGAGGTGGCCTGACATGGCACGTTCGGTTAACGCCCGCGTGGAGGACTCGGAGAAGCTCGAGGGAATCGAGCGTCCCTTCGGTCGCCTGATGCGCTACGTGTTCCACCACTACCCAGTGCGCATCACCCTGACGGTCGTGTGCATCATCCTGGCCGCCGTGGCCTCGGCCGTCGGCTCGATCTTCATGCAGCAGATCGTTGACAACGTCGTGACCCCGGGCCTCGAGAGCGGCTTCGACGCCGTGCGAGGAACACTGGTGCGCCTCGTCGTCACGATGGCTATCATTTTCGGTGCAGGCGTCATCGGCAACTACATCTACACCCGCGCCATGGCGATCGTGACGCAGGGGACGCTCAAGCACATGCGAGACGACATGTTCGACTCGATGGAGCGCCTGCCCCTGCGTTTCTTCGATACGCACCCGCACGGCGCGATCATGTCGACCTACACGAACGACACGGATGCGATCCGTCAGCTCATCGGCCAGTCGATCCCGACTCTCATCCAGTCGGGCCTGACGATCATCATGCTGATCGGCACGATGCTCTACTACTCCGTGTGGCTCTTCCTCGTCGTCCTCGTCGTGGGCGGCCTCATGGCGTTCCTGACTGGCAAGCTTGGCGGACTCTCGGGCCGCTTCATGAAGGCCCAGCAGGCTGCACTGGCAGACGAAGAAGGCTTCATCGAAGAGATGATGGACGGCCAGAAGGTCGTCCAGGTCTTCAACCACGAGCAGGACGCCAAGAACGAGTTCGTCGAGTACAACCAGAAACTCTTCGACTCCTCGCAGAAGGCGAACATCTACGGCAACGTCCTCATGCCTGCCCTGGGCAACATCGGCAACATCATGTACGTCGTGGTCGCTATCGTCGGTGGTGTCATGATCCTGGAACAGACCCCGAACGTGCACCTGTTCGGCATCAACGTCATTACGGTCGGCATCGTCGTGTCCTTCCTGGGTATGGTCCGCAACTTCTCTCAGACCATCGGCCAGATGTCGATGCAGGTTCCCATGATCGCCCTCGGCATGGCGGGTGCGGGCCGAGTATTCGCCCTCATCGACCAGGCACCTGAGGAGGATCACGGCTACGTGACCCTCGTGCGCGCCCGAGAACTGCCCGACGGCTCGGTCGAACCCACCGAGGAACGCACGGGCATCTGGGCGTGGCGTCACCCCCCACAAGGCGGACGGAACGGTCACCTACACGCGCCTGCGCGGCGAACTCGTCATGGAGGGCGTGGACTTCTCCTACGACGGTCAGAAGGACGTCCTGCACGACATCTCCCTGTGGGCAAAACCAGGCCAGAAGATCGCCTTCGTGGGTGCCACGGGAGCGGGCAAGACGACGATCACGAACCTGATCAACCGCTTCTACGACATCGCCGACGGCAAGATCCGCTACGACGGCATCAACATCAACAAGATCCGCAAGTCGGACCTGCGCCGTTCCCTCGGCGTCGTCCTGCAGGACGTCAAGCTCTTCACAGGCACGGTCATGGAGAACATCCGCTATGGCCGTCTGGACGCGACGGATGAGGAATGCATCGAGGCCGCGAAGCTGGCTAACGCTGATTCGTTCATTCGCCGTCTGCCCGACGGCTACGACACGATGCTGACCGGTAACGGATCGAATCTGTCTCAGGGACAGGCGCAGCTCCTGTCGATTGCCCGCGCGGCCGTGGCCGACCCACCCGCAATGATCTTGGATGAGGCGACCTCATCGATTGATACGCGCACCGAGGCCCACGTGCAGCAGGGCATGGACAACCTCATGGAGGGGCGCACGGTCTTCGTCATCGCCCACCGCCTCTCGACGGTGCGCAACTCGGACGCGATCATGGTTCTGGACCACGGCCGCATCATCGAGCGCGGCAGCCACGACGATCTGATCGCTCAGAAGGGCGTGTACTACCAGCTCTACACGGGAGCCTTCGAACTCGACTAACGGTCGTCGCTTCGCGCACCCGGCCCCGGCCTCGTTCACATTCACGAGGCTGGGGCTTTGTCGTGCGTGCCCGCGCCCTGGTCATGGGGGAGTGGGTATACGAAAGCGGGCCGCCCCGAAGGGCGACCCGCTTCACGTCAAACTATTGTTCGCGATCAGTCAGCGATCGAGGCGACGCGACGAGCAAGCTTGGACTTGCGGTTCGCGGC
>ENA-OWND01002150-OWND01002150.1-metagenome-genome-assembly--contig:-NODE-2150-length-10832-cov-16.273360_pt1 | contig 10832 bp, 9 predicted proteins | sample MGYA00245342_ERZ651119 | MGnify/ENA primary metagenome ERZ651119 (study PRJEB26857, sample SAMEA4031756) | metagenome | biome: human; feature: oral; material: saliva | place: Philippines | collected 2014...
CCTTGGCTAGCGGAGTGAAAGCGTCAGCCAGTCTTGTGTACTTCTTCATCTCTTGACGCTCCTCTGGAGTGAGCTTCTGGTCACGAGCAATATCCTCCAATGCCTTATAGATATCAACGTAACGAGCCGTCTGATACAATAGCGAACGACCTGCGTCGAGCTTAGCCTTCATGCGAGAGAGCATATCGTAAACCGCAGGGAAGGTGATGATCTTCTTGCCGAATTGTGCACGTTCCCGAGCATAGGCCAAAGCTTCGTTGTAAGCTTCCTGACTCACCCCCACGCTCTGTGCAGCAATGCCCAAGCGAGCGCCGTTCATCAAGGCCATGACATATTTGATAAGCCCTAACTTGCGGTCGCCCACAAGTTCGCATTTAGCGTTCTTATACACCAACTCGCAGGTGGGCGAGCCGTGGATGCCGAGCTTGTTTTCGATATGGCGTACGTCAACGCCACCATCATGCTTATCGTAAATAAACATTGAGAGCCCTCGACCATCGCCCGTTCCCTCTTCTGAACGTGCAAGAACTAAATGCAAATCAGAGTCGCCATTAGTTATGAAACGCTTCACACCATTGAGACGCCAAGTGCCGTCGGAATCCTGTGTGGCCTTGAGCATCACGCGCTGGAGGTCAGATCCTGCGTCGGGCTCGGTCAAATCCATCGACATGGTTTCGCCGGCCGCAATGCGCGGAATGTATTTCTTACGCTGCTCTTCGCTGCCAAATTCATAAAGTGTGTCAATGCACGATTGCAACGACCACAAGTTTTGGAAGCCACCATCGGCCGCAGCAATCATCTCTGATGCCATTGAGAACACCGTGTTGGGCAGATTCAACCCATTATAACGACGCGGCATCGAGACACCCCATAAGCCAGCTTGTCGTGTAGCTTCAAAGTTTTCGAGCGTCTTTGAGGCATAGAGCATGCGACCATTCTCCAAATGCGGTCCTTCTAAATCAACCGCTTCGGCGTTGGCAGCAATGATATTAGCTGCGACATCGCCCGTGATATCGAGCATGCGTTTGTAGTTTTCAATTGCATCTTCATAGTTAATGGGCGCCTCGTCGTGGGCAGCCGCATCAGCATAGTTGCGTTCTTTCAACTCAACAATGCGCTTCATGAGCGGATGGTCGAGGTGGAATTCAATCTCAGGATGATCAGTATAATAATTTGCCATAATTGCACTATTTGGAATTTTGTTTATAGTATTTAATGAGTTTGGGAACCACTTCCTCCACGGTGCCACGAATGACGTAGTCGGCAATCTTGTTGATAGGTGCATCGGAGTCGTTGTTAATCGAAATAATGATGCCGCTATCTTGCATGCCGGCGATATGCTGAATTTGACCAGAAATGCCACAAGCGATATAGACTTTTGGATGAACAGTGACGCCTGTTTGACCGATTTGGCGGTCGTGGTCAACCCATCCTGCATCAACAGCTGCACGACTTGCGCCCACTTCTCCATGGAGTTCTTTCGCTAATTGGAATAGAAGATCGAAACCTTCTTTGCTTCCTACGCCGTAGCCTCCAGCCACAACAATCGGTGATCCCTTAAGATTGTGCTTGGCAGCTTCTATGTGTCGGTCGATGACTTTAACCACATAATCTTCTTCTGGGACATATTTTGCAACGTCAGGATAAACTACTTCGCCCTTACTTTGACCCTCATAAAGAGCCTTTTGCATTACACCTGAGCGCACAGTTGCCATTTGTGGGCGATGATCGGGATTCACAATGGTCGCTACAATGTTACCACCGAAGGCGGGACGGATTTGATAAAGCAAGTTATCATAATGCTTTCCAGTCTTCTTTTCGTCGTAATCTCCAATCTCAAGTTGGGTACAATCGGCCGTAAGTCCAGACGTTAGAGACGAACTTACGCGTGGACCGAGGTCACGACCAATTACTGTTGCGCCAAGCAAACATATCTGAGGTTTCTCTTCTTTGAAGAGATTCACGAGAATATCTGTGTGAGGTGCTGAGGTATAGGGAAAGAGTTTGTCTCCATCAAAGACGTATAACTTGTCCACACCATAAGGTAAAATCTGATCTTCTACCTTGCCTTTAATGCCACTTCCGGCTACAATTGCATGCAGGTCTACACCAAGTTTATTGGCAAGTTTGCGACCTTTAGTGAGCAATTCCTGTGAAACTTCCTGAACGGTTGTCTCTTCTAATTCGCAATATACAAATACGTTGTTCATAATTTGAATGAGGATTGTGGTATGAAGAAGATGTTGTTAGGATTTCGAATAAATCAAAAAGGTTGCCCGTGGCTTTGTTTTTTCCGCTTATTCAACCTTTGATTGTCCAACACACTGAGGTTCTTCAACCAACCATTCCTATGTTTTTAGCCAATAATCTTTTCGTTTAATAGTTCCTTTACCAAGCTTTCTACATCGTTGTCACTGCCTGTTAAGGTTTTACTTTCCTTTGCTTGGAACACAATATTCTGTACCGTCTTCACCTTAGTAGGTGAACCTGCCAAGCCACATTGGTCGTAGTCAGCTCCACAATCGGCTATACTCCACTGGCCAAGTGTCAGATAAGGGCGCGTCTCATAAAGCGAACTCCAAGGTTCATCGCCTTTACGTTCCATCGGACAAGTTGCATATTTGTATTTCATTACAAGCTTTGCATTGCATGGACGAGCTGGAGCGGCACTGCCATTTACGGTAATCAACACTGGAAGTGGAGTCTCAACAGTCTCTACACCGCCATCAATGTGACGACGAATGGTTGCTTTTCCGTCCTCAATCTTAAGCACTTCTTCGGCATAAGTCACTTGATTCAAACCGAGTTTCTGTGCTACTTGCGGACCAACTTGTGCCGTATCACCGTCTATTGCTTGGCGTCCTCCAATGACAATATCAACGTTTCCAATCTTCTCTATGCCTTTAGCGAGGAAGTAGGATGTTGCTAAAGTATCAGCGCCTGCACTCTTTCGGTCGGTCAAAAGCCAACCTTCGTCAGCGCCGCGGTATAGCCCTTGACGGATAATCTCACCTGCACGGGGAGGTCCCATCGTTAGAATTCCAACTGTAGAACCTGGATTTTGGTCTTTGATTCGTAAGGCCTGTTCAAGTGCATTCAGGTCTTCCGGATTGAAAATTGCAGGGAGTGCTGCGCGGTTTACTGTGCCTTCAGCCGTCATAGCGTCTTTTCCTACGTTTCGTGTGTCAGGTACTTGCTTGGCAAGTACAACGATTTTCAATTTCATAGAATGTATATAAAGTATGTGTATAGTTTCACTTTAGCGTACGCGCAAAGATACATTATTTTTGGTTATTGACCAAATTATATGCACAAAAAGCTTTTTGATGTGTATGAAGCCCCTTTTTTGTGAAGCTACTTTGCCTCTACCAGCGAGTGAAAGGCTGTTTGTTTTTCTTGCGTTTTGCCTCATTGTTTGTCCTTGATAAAGTGACTTTCAATGCTAAGTTGATTGCTATTAAACATCTTTACAATAGGCTTTGCATAACGTGCATATTCAAACCGCAACTTCTTTTCGTTGAAAATACGCGAGTTTTGGCGTGGGTTGATAAAGTGTTGGCAGTCAGATAATTATAAAATTTATTAGATTTTAGTGTCTTCGATGGGGCAAAAATGTCGATGTTTTGTGTTGTTTCAGAGTGTAATCTGTGTCATTTCGCCTTGTCTTGTCAAGCAAATTACGTGATGAAATGATGGGTTTAGAGGCGTAAAATGGCTGAGATTAAACTTTGAAAGAGGGATTTTGAGGGAGAAAAGTGCTTGTAATCGAACGATGTTTTGTGTTTTTCGCTTATTTTGTTTCTATTTACTCCTCTTGTAAAGTGTTAAAAAGCGGGTTGTTTATTTTACAAAATGGTGGTGAAAAGTCGATTCAAAAAACATAGAATAGGAAAGCAATAATCCATAAAATAAACTTCTCTGAAAAAGCGATATGGCGCAAACCGAGCGCCCGTCTTATAGACCTTAGCTGTTCGGTTGCGCCATATCGTGTGCAGAGTCCTTGCATCCTGTGAGCTTATTCAGCAGGTTGTTGCTCGTCTTTTGTTTCCGTTTGTTCCTCAATTGCAGGCGTTTCAGCCTCTTGTTTGCTTATTTGTTTCTGACAATAATGTATCTTCAAGGTGTTGATACACTCCACAACGCCGTATATTAGCATGCACCATCCAATGACAAATAAAGGCGCAGAGGCGATTGCTTTGGGGTAGATGATGGCCACAAGTCCTGTTAACAAGATGATAGAAGGCATCAACCAATAGTATAAACCAATGTCAGCATACTTGCGCGCTGAAGCCAAATTGATGAATTGACTGATAGCTCCCACGATGAGAAGTGCGGCAATAATATAGGTGAGTCCATTGATAAAGGTGTCTGGCATGAGGGCTAAGATAGCGCCGAGGATTACACTTCCTATGCCAACGATAGGCAAAGCAGGACGTGGACCGCCTGAAATCAATTCACCATTGCTGTTGTATACCTCTGGACCTCCAGCCGATTTGCGAGCCGAATAGTAGGAAGCCAGCGACACAACGCCCGAAAGAAAGAAGATAACTCCAATGGTGATAGTTAGCCATTGCATGGTTTGTTCGCGATATTTAATGAGTAATGCGCCGACAATAATCGCACAAATGGCGCGGAAAAGTGAGGTCTTGAATACTTTCATATCTTGTTTATTATCCAACGACAAAGATAAGAAAAAACTATGAACTCACTGCTATGTGTCTGTTCTTTTTTGTATTTTTGCAGTAAAAATCAATTGGTTATGACAACATTATATTTGGTGCGGCATGGTGAAACGGTTGATAATGCAGCACAGATTCTGCAGGGGCATTTGCAAGGTGAACTCAATGAACGCGGTATTCAGCAAGCCGAGACCACGCGCGACAAGTTGAAAGATGAGCCGATAGATGTCTTTGTGTCGAGTGATTTGAAACGTTCTGTCGACACCTGTAGGATTATTGCTGCGCCACATCATAAAGAAGTCGAAACAACTCCTTTGCTTCGAGAGCGTGATTGGGGGGATTTCACGGGGAAGTTTATTCCTGATTTGAAGGACAAACCATGGCCAGAGAATGTCGAAAGCCTTGAAGCCTTGAAACAACGTGCACTAAAATTCTTGGAGTTTCTTCGCACTTCATATCCCAACAAGACGGTGCTTGCCGTGGGACATGGCATCATCAATAAAGCCATTCAAAGTGTTTATTTTCATAAACCAATGGGAGAAATACAGAAAATGGATAATGCTGAGGTCAGAATTTATCAGTTATGATGTTCTAAAATGATTTCCAATGTGGACCAAGAAATATGGGATTATCGTCGGGCTGAAGCCCTCTGATAATCCCATTTGATTGAATTGTATATATTGTATAATTTAGAATGTGTTGGTCTTTGTTTCTTCTTTTATCGTCTTCCGCCAAAAACACCATGACTTCCTTGCGTAGTTCCGCCGCCACCGAATGAGCGAGTGGGAGCACTTTCGCCTCCAAACGAACGGCTTGGTGCACTATTTCCGAAAGAACGTGAAGGCACATTCTCACCAAATGAGCGTGTAGGTGCACTGCCACCAAATGAGCGTTCGCTGTTTGAACGGTCGAAAATGCGGCTTGGTTCCTGGTTCATGCTGCCACGATCTGCTCCGAAAGCATGGTCGGGAACAGCCGGAAGAGTAGACCGAGTGCTACTTTGTCGGTTATTAAATGTGTTGTTACTGCGGCTCTCCGTTGCTGCACTACCTCCGAATATGCGCGAACGACTATTGTCAAATGGGCGATTATAGCGTGAGTTATAATTGTCGTTGTTTCCGAAAGCCCTACTATCTCGGTCGTCATTACCATAGAGTCGGCTGTTGCGTGAGCCTCCAAACACACGATTATCATTGTTATAGTTGTCGAAATTGCGGCTACTGAAACCACGACCATAGTTGCCTTGGTTGAAGTTGTCACGCATTCCTATGTAACGTCTGCCTTCTCTGAAGCCGAAATCTCTACCGCGATACCAACTTCTTCCGCCATTAATTCGCCAGCTATGTCCACCTCTATACACTGCATAAAAGCTTGGTCTACCAAAGTAAAAGTAATCCCTGTGAGGGTAACGGGCATAGACTCTGAACCTCCAATAGCCGTCATCCCAATACAAAGGGCGGTAGAAATAGTTGGCAGAACAATAGGCTCTGTATTGCCAATCAAGTAGAATGTAACTTAAATCTAAGTTGCGTTGTGTCCAATAAACATTGTAAACATCGTTGTAATCATTGATGCTCATCAGATAATCGAGGTTGATTTCATAGGCAGCCTCATACTGTTCATCTGTGAGATTCAGTTCATACGCCATCTTATCTGTAAGGAACAACGCCTGCTGACGAGCCTGTTCGTAACTCATTGCGCTTGCCGACACCATTAGTGTGAACAGCATTGTGAGGGCTAATATAAACTTTTTCATATTCCGATCTTTTATTTGTTACAGAATAAATTGTGAGCATTGAAGCACTCATCGCTTAATCTTCACGATACAAAAGTAGAACAAATAAGACATCGTTTGAAAGGATTTTCCCTAAATAGGGAGAGGAAAATCCCTAATGTTGGCCTTGGCTTTTTCGGGAATCATTGCCTCTTCAAGTGGCATATCGCTTGGTGTCACAGTGCAGGCCGCTTTGAATCCAGCCGAGATAAGACTATCGTGGTCTTCAATCTGACCAGACAATAATAGGGTGGGGAGGTGATGTTGGCGGGCGTGTTGCATGATGACAGCCGGTAGTTTGCCCATCAGCGTTTGACAATCACTCTTGCCTTCGCCTGTGATGACGATGTCGGCATGGGCTAACAGCTTGTCAAACTGGAGTAAATGCAAAAGCAATTCGGCACCCGATTGCATCTTCGCATTAAGAAACTGCATGAAGGCATAGCCCAAACCACCTGCTGCTCCTGCTCCAGGCAGCATGCTTTTGTCAAATCCCATGGCTCTTTTTGTGTGCAAAGCAAACTGTTTAGCCCGTGCATCTAAGGCCTCAATCATCGATGAAGTAGCCCCTTTCTGCTTCGCAAAGACATGGGCTGCGCCATTAATTCCATAGAGAGGATTTGTCACATCGCTTGCCAAGATTACCTCACAATTGTCAAATAAGGGGCGAATGGCATTAAAATGGTCTTCTGGAGCAAAGGTATCAATCAGCGCACGAAGCATCCCTATGCCAGCATCGCTTGTGGCGCTACCTCCTAATCCGATAATCATCTTGTGGCAATTATGGCGCAAAGCATCTGCAACAAGCAAGCCCACACCATATGAAGTGGTGCGCATGGGGTTGCGTTGCTCGTGTTCAATGTGCATGAGTCCACAGGCTTGAGCCACTTCTATGATAGCGGTTCCATCAGGAGTCATGGCATATTGTGCCTCAATCCGACGCATCAGTGCATCACGAGTAGGTACAGAAAGTCGTGTGGCATGTGTGGCTTTGCAGAATGCATCAAGCATACCTTCGCCACCATCTGAGACCGAAAGTACTTTAATTTCTGCTTCTTCATCGTGTCTTTTCAAATTATCGGCCACCGCTTTTCCTGCTTCTTCAGAGGTAAGACTCCCTTTGAAAGAGTCCATAGCAATAATATATCTCATGTGAATAATGTTTTATTCTTATATTTAGCTTCCTTTTTTGACAACTTATAATGCGGGTACAATCACTCTATCTGCGTGTATAGTCACATTATTTTCTTTTGTATTAACTTCTTGATCTTAAAATCTCTTTGATAGCAAAATAGTAAAAAGCAACACTATGAAGGGGGAGGACTTGTTTAACACACCATCTCTTGTTGTTTCCCATCTTTTCTATTTGTTGTCTACTATTTATGTAACGGGAATATGTTTGTGTTATTTTAGTTCATATAAATCATGAGTTGATTTAGAACAAAATCTTAATCAAAAGTTATAAAATTATTGAGTAGATTACAGCTCTTTCCCATTTTTTTTGTTAACTTTGCAACGTTTTTACACCAACAATTAGATGTAATTTAAATATCAAATAACAAAATAGACATGAAGGTCAATAAGAAAATATATTTGCAACCAAACACAATAGTGCTTTCTGTTGAGAATGTAGGCATGATTTGTAGTAGTGTTCAACCAAATCCAAGTAGTTCTATCCAAACAGATAATAGTTACAGCAATGGCGGTGAGCATAATGGTGGTGGAGAAGGAAACGATTTATAATTACGAGTTATAAAGAAACAGAAATAACACAATAGAGATGTACTTATTTGGTACATCTCTATTGTGTTATATAGCATTTATATACTATGTTTAGTATAGAGCTTTTAAAACTAATAATAAAAAAATGAGCAGACTATGGGAAGTTTGCTCATTTTCTATTTCTCGTTTGTCTATTTTATCTATTAGTACCTAATGAAAGCTCGGGTAGCTCCATATTGATCAGTTTTATTTGCATCGTTAATTTGTGGCCAATCGAGCTTTTTAGTAATCTTTGTACGAATCATTATAGTATAAGATTTTCCGTGTGTATCGGCTGTCCAATAGAAACCTGCAGCAGGACTTCCACCAGCTTGTAAGAACAAAATTTGTACAAGTTGATATTGTAAATCACTTGAATACCATACTTCGTCATTTTTTTCTTTTTTACCTATAATAGATTCAAAGCCAAATGTTCTATAAGCATCGTCCCATTCTCCCCAACTTGGTAAATACCATTTAGCATTTGCAATACTACCTGTCAAAGTTACACCTGGAGAATAGTGTGCTGCAGCATAAAAAGCATCAAAGTTTGGATTTTCAGCCTTTACTTTTCCTCCTGATGGATCAGCCCAAGTTGTATTTGATTCATATGTAGTTTCATAGCCATCATATTTTGGAGTTTGGGTATTTATATTATGTAAATATGTCGCATTATTGGAATTATTTCTTGACCAAGGACCAAGATACCAACTACCTTGTCCTCCTGGTTTAGGATATTTCGCATCATTCAAAGCAATTGCAAATTTATGACCATTATGTGTACCAACATATAATGCTATTGGTGTGCGATTTCCTTTATTTCCCATTGTTCCTTCCGTACCATCGCTGAAAAGATAGGTAGCAGTATAATAAACTGTGGTTGAAACTATATATTCATACCCGCTTTTTAGTCCACCTGTAATAGGTTTACTTATTTTTAGCGATTTACCTGCAATTGATTTTTTGTATATAGTACCAGCAATACCAGTCTTAAATTGGAATTTCAACTTTGTAATATCAGTTCCTGGCAAGAAAAACATTGCATTATTGCTTAAAATATAAGAATTATCACCATCAACTACATTTCCAGTAAAGCTAACAAAGTCGTTTGTTTGCCCAGCAGCACTATTATTTGTAGGTGTTATTGTACCATTTGTTGCATTAAGTGTCATAGTTGAAGGGATAGAATTGGCATTATACACAAAATGTCCATTAGTTGGGCCTTCAAGTGGAGTCTGTTCTGTATATGGCATCCCGTTTGCTGTTTTAGAAGCTCTATCAAACTTAGCAGAGAAAGCTTTAATTTTAAAGCTTACTTTCGCAAAGTATGGTTTAAGAGTAAATGTTAGTTTTGTTTTAAGCTGATTATTAATTGTTACATTACCCTCATACAAATAAGGTTCATTTTCACCATTCTCAAGTTTAGCTACGTAATTACCATTTTCTAACTCGAAATCTTGGTTTTTAAAAACATAGAATTTATAACTACCTGGTGCAAGATATTTCTCTGGATTAGAGCCATCTTTCATTGTGTAGGTGCCGTCTGATTTATAGTTTATCTCCCATTTTTGTTTCAATTCTGTGCCTTGATATGCAAGTATTGTATAATCTCCTGCAGGAGCTTGCCCCACTGCACGAGTTTTTGCAGCTTTCACAGGAGTTTCTACAACCTCTACAAGCGCTTCAAGTCCATTACCAAGGTCTTCTGTTGACGATGAAACGACACGTCCTTCATTGTTTCCAGCAGCACGTGAGGCAGGACTTCCTTCAGAATATTGGCTTGTACTCAACCCAAACGACACCAGACTACCCTTTGCGTCAGCTGGGGCATCATCATCGTTAATAACTGAGTTTTCGGTGTTATTACACCCTGAAAACACGGTAACTGCCAAAGAAAATAGTAATGGCAGCAGCCAGAAAGTTGTATTTTTCTTATTCATTCTTAGTGATAATACTGGTAAGATGTATATACAAATTACCAAAATTTATATTCAATTTACATTTTGTCGGCTGCAAAGGTACGATTTAATTTGCTAATAACATATATTAATAAGTACAAAAGCACTTTTTTTAGGCGTGAATTCGACGAATTCAGAACAATGTAAGCTGTGTGTAAATGGTTCTTTGTACATTGCTACGCAACTTCTTTGGAGACAGACAATAGGCAGCAATTGCCCCTAATGAATTGACGATGAAATCATCAAAGCATCTATGCCTGGAGCATTCCACCTGTGCAATGTTCTTAAGTTCATCATTCACCGTCTCTATAAAGCAGCAACAACAAGAATCGTGGAAAAGAATCATTATCAGCATAACTTCTGCCTTTGACATTGTAGAATCCTGATGATATTTTCTTTTTCCGTTAGGTTTTAGCGTATATTGTGCTGTCATTGCATCAAAAAAGCTTGCAGAAGTCGTCTGCCATACAAAATATTTCAGTAACTTTGTTCGCGGTCATCATAATGATTTTGTTTGTAAACATTTGCATATCAGATTCTTAAAGTTACAACAGACTTCGTTAGTCACAAAAACTGTAGACATTTATAATCCGTCGAACTCACATTAATTTATAAAAAAGAACTATCTTTGTTATGTTGTATAATCAAAAAGCAGGTCAA
>ENA-OWND01002153-OWND01002153.1-metagenome-genome-assembly--contig:-NODE-2153-length-10816-cov-4.636279_pt1 | contig 10816 bp, 12 predicted proteins | sample MGYA00245342_ERZ651119 | MGnify/ENA primary metagenome ERZ651119 (study PRJEB26857, sample SAMEA4031756) | metagenome | biome: human; feature: oral; material: saliva | place: Philippines | collected 2014...
TGGCTCGATGTAGTAACAACGCGACTACAGAAGAGTCCACGCCGCCGGATAAGCCTAAAATGACTTCGTCATCACCTACTTGCTCTTTAATGCGGGCAACAGCGTCTTCAATGATGTTTTCGGCAGTCCATTTGGTTTCGCAACCACAAATGTTCACCACGAAATTGGTTAATAATTCCAAGCCTTTTTTAGTGTGGGTAACTTCCGGGTGGAATTGCACGCCGTAGAAATGGCGGCTTTCATCAGACATTGCGGCAATCGGGCAAGTTGGTGTTGTGCCGGTCACTTGGAAGTTTTGTGGCAAGCGGGTGACTTTATCGCCATGGCTCATCCACACATCCAATTTGTTATCGCCGTCATTGAGATCGGCGAAAAGTGCGGTGGCATTTTCCATTAACACGGAAGCATAGCCGAACTCGCGGTGATCAGAGGTTTCCGTTAAGCCGCCAAGCTGCATCGCCATGGTTTGCATACCGTAGCAAATGCCCAGCACAGGAACACCGGCACTAAAGACATATTCAGGCGCACGCGGGCTGTTTTCTTCCGTGGTACTTTCCGGACCACCGGAAAGAATAATCCCCGTTGGGTTGAAATCACGGATTTGTTGTTCAGTCACATCCCACGCCCAAAGCTCGCAATACACACCGATTTCACGCACACGACGGGCGATAAGTTGGGTGTATTGGGAACCAAAGTCGAGGATGAGGATTTTATGATTGTGGATGTTGGTCATTTTTTACCTTATATAATGTAAGCATAGTCTGAATATAATTTTTTCGAATTTTCTCATCACAGTATCCAGCGCAGGATTACACTCTTGATTGATTAGAAATGCGATTGCGATTAGTTATTTTTCCGTAATTTGACGAATCATATATTTAGCTGGTGATTTGTTTTTTACTTCAGTGAAAATAATTTGATATTTTTTGTTATCAAATTCATAAGTATAACTATCTCCTGTGCTAATATAGTGTTCTTTGGTATCACCGTTAGGAAAAGTCACTTTTATATTAATAGCATTGTTACCATACGAGGAAAAATTTTGTGCAGATATAATTAACCCTGTTATAGGATCAACGTTTGTTTCATTTTCTTTTATTTCCTTTATATTCATATTGCTATTCTGTGAAGCTTGGCTCGCGTCTTTTCCTAATAGTTGACGGAGTTGAATATTTTCGCTTTCCAACGTTTTAAGTTTTTCTTCAAGTGCAGAAAGTTCGTTGTATCTCATATTGACATAGTCTGCTTTACTACCCGCTGTCCAAGTTGATAATCCCCAAATGGCTGATGTGTAGGCAGCAATAACTGTTAAAGATACACTTATTAATTTTGTCCATCCTAAATTTTGAATAAAATCTAATTCAGCAAATTTCTTCATTGGTATACTCCTTGGTAAATAAGATAACGGAAGGGAAGCAATCCCCTCTTATATGGATTAGCTTATATGCTAGTTTAGTGTTTTGGGGAAGGGATACATCGTAAACGAAATTTTATTTAATTTGGTACCTCTGACGAAAATAACTTCCACTTTAGAACATAAAACCGTGGCGCATTCTACCATTTCCCCCCTCTAACGTAAACGATTGCAGCGTTTTGTGGCATAAAGTGCGGTTGTTTTTTTAGGTGTTTTTTAACGATCCCAAATAAATCGCGACTAAGGTCAAAAAAGCGCCGATCCATTGCCATACGTTAATAGATTTGTGTAATAAAAATGCGTCGATAACGAGTGCAGCGACAGGTTCGGAAAGTAACAATAATCCGGTTAAGCCTAGACTGAGCAAAGGGATTGTGTAGGCAATCATGCCCCAGGCGATGCATTGCATAACAACACCGTAAGTCAGAATTAAACCGATGTCCGTGAGTGTTGTTGGATAAAGGGAATCGGCGTTGAATATTAGTGCCGGTAGAATTAATGTGATGGTACCACTGATACTGATAAGCCACATGAGTGGAAAAATGGAAATCGGTTCAATGCGGTGTACTTGGCGAATCGATGCCATGGAGGCGGCGAGGCAGGCGCCGGAAAGTAATCCGATAAAAATACCATAGCCCGCTTCGATATTATGTTGAAGTTCGGGACTGGCAATAAGCACTACACCGACTATTGCGATAAGCAGGCTTGCAAGCTGTAATTTACTTTGCTGTTCTTGAAAAAACAGCCAACCAATAAATGCTAAAAAGAAAATTTGTAAGCTGTTTAATAGAGTGGAAATACCCGGTCCGACAGCGTAAATGCTTTCATGCCAAAAGGCTAAATCAAATGCGAGAAATATGCCTGAAGCGATTGCCCAAAATAAAGCCTTAGGTTGTTTTGGCAAGGGCTTACGATAAAGCTTCATTAAAAGCCCAAAAATTCCTGATGCAATTAGCAACCGCCAAAAGGCGATGGCGTAGGCGCCAACAGGAACAAATTTAACGATAAGGCTACCGAGCCCAAATAAGACACAGCCGATAACCAACATACTGGCCGCAAAACGATTTGATTGCATGGATGTTATAACTGATTAAAGAAAGTAGGGCGTGTAATTATAACAAAAGTGCGGTCGTTTTTTGCGGTGTTTTTCTTGCTGCAATTCGGCAAAATCAATCTTGATATAAGGCGTTATATACGCCGCTTTCAAATTGTACCAATGGCGCACGCTTGGTTTTGCTTTCAAGATCGCCGGTAGAGTAGCCGTTGATAAATTGAACGAAGGCAATTTTTTCACCGCGTGCGTTGGTGAGATAACCTGCCAGATTATAAACACCTTTTAGTGCGCCGGTTTTGGCCATGACGTTTTTGACTAATGGCGGATTGATTAAAGAGCCACGTCCACTTAATGTGCCGTCCACACCGGCAACAGGGAAGCTGTCTAATAGATGCAACGTTTCTTCATTTTTCGCGATGTAATCCAACACCTGTAACATGGTTTGCGGTGCGATGAGGTTGTGACGGGATAAGCCTGAGCCGTCGGCGATAATGCTGTTGCCGAATTTAATCCCCACTTGTGCCAAGACGTGTTTCATGGCTAATGTGCCTAGCTGGAAAGACGCCGGCCGTTTGTATTGCTGATAGGCAATCGTGCGGAATAAGGCATCGGCGATTTGGTTGTCGGATTTTTTCATCATTTTTTTGATAAGATCGGGCAACGGCTTGGAGAAATGTTGTGCTAATACTTGCCCTTGTTGTTGGCGATAGGGTTGTTGTACTTGTCCGTTAAATTCAATGTTAAGGCGTTTGAGCTGACGTTCAATGATCGCTGCTGCAAAGGCATTAGGATCTTGCACGGCAAAACTTAACCCGAAGGGTTTCGCTTGGCGTGCTAAACAGCCTTTTACTTGATAGCGATTGTTGTCATGCACTAAGGCATCTAATTGGCAATAAGGCGCTTCGTCTTTATCTGCCACATAAACCTGTCCGAACACTTGTATCGGATATTGTGACGGCACGTTAAATTTCACCAGCTCACCGGGCGGTTGGTTTGCATCAATATCTACATAAAAGCAGTTATTATCAATGTTTACGGCCGCCGGCGGGGCATTAAAACACATGGTTAAATCGTTCCAAATCCAACCTAAGCCGCGATCATGGCTGGTGAATACGGAGGTGTCTAAAATGAGATTGCCGGTGATTTTACTGATATTTTGCTTTTTCAGTTCTGATAATAAATTAAAAAGTTGTCCACTGGTTAAATCGGGATCGCCGGTGAAACGGACGATTAAATCGCCGTTTAATTGTCCGTTTTGAATGTCTCCGTTGGTTAAAAGTGCGGTCTGAAATTGAAACGAATCGCCAAGAGCGAGTTTTGCCGCTAACGCGGTGAAGACTTTTTGTGTGCTGGCCGGCAACATGAAGGTTTGCCCGTGATAATCGGCGACAATTTTATCTTGGTGTAGGTTTTTAGCGATAAATGCGAGATTGGCGCCTTCAGGCAAGTTGCCGAGATGTGGCGTTAAATCGACATCAGCAAAGCTGTGTACGGAGGCGGTTAGGGTAAGAAATAAAACGGTTTTTGAAAAGTATCGGCGTGGTGAAAACATAGACATAATTCGGACTTGTTGTTGCTATTTTTAATAAGACGAACAATAATAGTACTCGAATAGACGAGAGTAAAGTTTTCTCGCAACATGATTAATTGATACTGGGGGCTCATGACGATCCCACAGTTTTTCTTTATCTAAATTAAGGAAAGTCTTATATGCAACAAATTCCCATGACGGTTCGAGGTGCAGAACTTTTACGCAAAGAGCTGGAATATTTAAAGAACGAACGCCGCCCGGAAATCATTAAAGCCATTGCAGAAGCGCGCGAACACGGCGATTTAAAAGAAAATGCGGAATATCATGCCGCCCGTGAGCAGCAAGGATTCTGCGAGGGGCGAATTCAGGAAATTGAAGGCAAGCTTGCGAACTGCCAAATTATTGATGTCACTAAAATCCCGAATAACGGCAAAGTGATTTTTGGTGCGACGGTGGTGTTAGTTAATACCGATACGGAGGATGAAGTGACTTACCGTATCGTGGGCGACGATGAAGCGGATATTAAAAACGGCTTGATTTCGGTGAATTCACCGATTGCACGGGGATTGGTCGGCAAAGAAGTGGATGATGTGGTGAATATCACGACACCGGGTGGCGTGGTTGAATTTGAAATTATTGACGTAGAGTATGTGTAAAGTCGCCTAAACGGAGGCTTAAAATCTGTTTTGGAAGGCGCTCATGTTCATTAACAGCGCCTTTCTTTATTTGTAAAGTTCAACAACCAGCCGATTCTGTGCTAGAATGCCCCGATTTTTTTATTTCCCTTTCCATTTTCCTTCGAAGGTTAAAGAATGAAACCCTCTATTATCAATAAATTAGATAGCTTAAAAGAACGTTATGAAGAGCTTGAAGCGTTGCTAGGCGATGCTTCTGTCATTAGTGATCAAGATAAATTCAGAGCCTATTCCAAAGAATATTCGCAACTTGAAGACGTGGTGAAAAGTTTTAGCCGTTGGAATCAGCTCAATGCCAATTTAGAAGAAGCACAGCTCCTGCTTGACGATCCGGAAATGAAAGAAATGGCACAAATGGAGATTGAAGAATCCAAAGCCGAACTGGAACAAGTTGAGCAGCATTTACAAATTCTCTTACTACCGAAAGATCCGAACGACGAATATAACTGCTACCTTGAAATCCGCGCCGGTACCGGTGGTGATGAAGCCGGGATTTTCGCCGGCGATCTTTTCCGTATGTACAGCCGTTATGCGGAAACCAAACGCTGGCGCATTGAAGTGCTGAGTGAAAACGAAAGCGAGCAGGGCGGATTTAAAGAAATTATTGCTCTTGTGAGCGGCGATGGTGCCTATGGCCAATTAAAATTTGAATCTGGCGGCCACCGCGTACAACGTGTACCGAAAACTGAGTCACAAGGGCGTATTCATACCTCTGCGTGTACTGTTGCGGTGATGCCGGAATTGCCGGAATCAGAAATGCCGGAAATTAACCCGTCAGATTTGCGTATTGATACCTATCGTGCCTCCGGTGCGGGTGGTCAGCACATCAATAAAACCGATTCTGCCGTGCGTATTACGCATATTCCAACCGGCATGGTGGTGGAATGTCAGGATGAGCGTTCACAACATAAAAATAAAGCTAAAGCCTTGTCCGTGCTGGCTTCCCGTTTAGTACAACAAGAACAGGAAAAATTGGCGCAAGAGCAAGCGGATACCCGTCGTAACCTTTTGGGTTCCGGTGACCGTTCTGACAAAATTCGTACCTACAATTACCCACAAGGGCGTGTGACTGATCACCGCATTAACCTGACAATTTATCGCTTAGATGAAGTGATGAACGGTAAAATTGACGACTTGATTCAGCCGATTATCACCGAATATCAGGCGGATCAGTTGGCGGCATTGTCCGAACAGAATTAATGAGAGAACGAGCTTAACGGCTCGTTCATTTTATTTGACGAAAATGAATTATCAACAATGGCTGCAACACGCCGCGCAAGCGTTAAATCAAGCAAATCCCGCTGAAAATGGTAAAACCGATGCACAAGTGTTATTGCAATTTGTGACACAAAAATCGCGTGCATTTATTTTGGCTTTTGGTGAGACACGGCTGGATGAAAAAACACAAGAAAAACTGACCGCACTTTTATCCCGTCGTTTGCAAGGTGAACCCATCGCTTATCTTCTCGGTGAAAAAGAGTTTTGGTCGTTGCCGTTGAATGTGTCGGCAGGCACGCTGATTCCGCGTCCGGATACCGAAATTTTGGTGGAAAAAGCCGTGGAGATTGCCGCAGAGGCGTTACAAAAGTGCGGTCAAGATTCCCAATGTTTTCGTATTTTAGATTTGGGAACCGGCACGGGTGCGATTGCCTTGGCGTTAGCCTCTGAACTGAAACCCATTGCGCAAAAAAAACACATTCAACCGGAAATTATCGGAGTGGATGTCATGCCGAATGTGGTGGCGTTGGCGACATCTAATGCGGAAAAAAATCAGTTAGACGTCAGTTTTTTACAAAGCCATTGGTTTGACAAGGTGACAGGCACATTTGATTTGATTGTGAGTAATCCGCCTTATATTGATGCAAAGGATGAACATTTAACCCAAGGAGATGTACGCTTTGAGCCCTTGTCAGCGTTAGTGGCGGAAGAAGAAGGCTATGCGGACTTACGTCATATTATCGCCAATGCGCCGAAATTTATGCGAACAGGCGGTTATCTGTTAGTGGAGCATGGTTGGCAACAAGGGGAAAAAGTGCGGTCGATTTTCCAAGAGAATTTTTGGACATCGATTGAAACTTTACGGGATTACGGAAATAATGAGCGCGTAACATTAGGTTGTTGGGCGCAAACTGAAAATAAATAAGGAAAACGTATGCAAAATAAACTCATTCAATTAGGCGATATTCAAATTGCCAACGATAAACCCTTTGTCTTATTTGGCGGCATGAATGTGCTCGAAAGCCGCGATATGGCAATGCAAGTGTGTGAAAAATATGTGGAAGTGACGCAAAAATTGGGCGTGCCTTATGTGTTCAAAGCCTCTTTTGATAAGGCAAACCGTTCTTCCATTCATTCTTATCGCGGCCCGGGCATGGAGCAGGGATTGAAGATTTTTGCTGAGTTAAAGCAAACATTCGGCGTAAAAATCATTACGGATGTACATGAAATTTACCAATGCCAACCGGTTGCTGAGGTAGCGGATATTATTCAGTTACCGGCATTTCTTGCTCGCCAAACAGATTTAGTCGAAGCGATGGCGCGTACCGGTGCGATCATTAATGTGAAAAAACCGCAATTTTTAAGCCCGGGACAAATGGGCAATATCGTGGAAAAAATTGCGGAATGCGGTAACGATAAAGTGATTTTGTGTGATCGTGGCACGAATTTCGGCTATGACAATTTAATTGTTGATATGTTGGGTTTCAGCGTGATGAAAAATGTCTCTAAAGGTTGCCCGGTGATTTTTGATGTGACCCATTCATTGCAATGTCGTGACTCGTTTGGCGCTGCCTCCGGTGGCCGTCGTGCGCAAGTTACCGAACTTGCCCGTGCCGGTTTAGCGGTTGGCTTGGCAGGCCTATTCCTAGAGGCGCACCCGGAACCGAGCAAAGCCAAATGTGATGGCCCGTCAGCATTACCGTTAGATAAATTGGAAGCCTTTGTTTCACAAATGAAAGCCGTGGATGATTTGGTGAAATCTTTCCCAGAATTAGATACAGCTAACTAGTCTCTTCAATATATCGTGCATAAAATTCTTTTTATGCACGATATAGGCGATAAAACATGAATTTTATGAAATTAAATTGCACTTTTTCTGGATTTCTTCTTTATTTTACGCTAGGATCACCGAGAATTTTTATGTATAAATAACTTTTAAAATAACGACGATTACCTATGTTTAAGAAATTTTTTATTCTTCTTCCGCTATTTGTATTAACGGCCTGTTCTACGACATCTGAAAATTCAACAGCCTCGGCACAAGATGAAGAACAATTAAATCAACTCATTAGCACCACGCTAAAAACCAACAAACCACGTCAATATTCTGAGATTACCGATAAACGACTTGCGAAAATCTACCAAGAATGGGCAGGTACGCGTTATCGTTTAGGCGGGTTGACTAAAGGCGGGATCGACTGCTCCGGTTTTATGCAAACAACCTTTCTCAAAGCCTACGGTTTAGCATTACCACGTTCCACTGCGGAACAACGCCATGTTGGCAAGCAAATTCAGAAGCATGAATTAAAAGTGGGCGATTTAGTCTTCTTCCGTAAAAATAATCATGTAGGGGTGTATATTGGTAATAATCGATTTATGCATTCTAGCACAAGCCGTGGTGTGATCATTGAGTCCCTAGATGATAGCTACTGGGCAAAAACATACACGCAATCTCGTCGCGTTCTTTAATTTAGAGATAACGTAAACAGCCGCTTTGATAATAAGCGGCTGTTTTTATATATAGCAACAAAGTGCGGTAGGAAATATATTCATTTTTCACCGCACTTTTGCTAATAGGATCTGTGTCTTTGGACGGAATGGGATAATTTCCACTGTGCGACCATAAATATCCACCATGACGTTTGAAGCAACACTTAAATCAGGTCAGGCAAATAAGATGACAATGTCGGATAGCGGAATTGAAAGCCTTGAGCAAGTAAATGTTGAGGCTGAATATGCTGGCTGTCCAGTAATAGCGAGGCGCGTTCCCCAAGAAGACATTTCAACATCAATGCCGGTGCGGCAAAGGGCTGTTGAGGACGTTTCATCGCACGTCCTAGCATAGCGTGAAAGTCTTTTTGACGAATGGCGTGTGGCGCAACGAGATTAAATACGCCTTGGCAAGTATCCTGTTCGAGTAAAAATAACATCGCGTTTACCATATCCTCAAGGGCGATCCATGCCCAATATTGCTGCCCGGAACCTAGTTTCGCACCGAGACAACAAGAATAGAGCGGCATCATTTTAGCCAATGCCCCGCCTTGTTTGCCAAGGACCATGCCGGTTCGCATAATACAAACGCGCGTGCGAGCCTGTAATGCCGCTGCTTCCCAAGCTTGGCATAATTCACCGATAAAGTCTGTTGCCGGTGCGCTTCCCTCATGTAAAACCTGCTCTTGACCATCGCCATAATAACCGGTCGCGGAACCTGAGATAAAACAAGGTGGTGTCGTACTGCGATTAATTAAGTCCGCCAGTTGTTGCGTTAAAGCAACGCGACTGTCTTTTAGGCGGTGTTTTTGTTCATCCGTCCAACGACGGTGAAAAATCGGTTCACCGGCCAGATTAATGACGGCATCAAACTGATCTAAATGTTGAAAATAATCCAGTGTATTAATGTATTCGATATTAGGAGAAACGGGGAGTTTAGCCTGCGCGGCTGAAATATCGCGCACGAATGCGGTGAGGTGATGATTTCGCGCCAAAAGTTGCGGCACGAGGGCTGTGCCAATAAAGCCGGTTGCACCGGTAATAAGAATTCTCATAAGCGTCTAAATGGATTCATTTGAATGATCAAATAATGCCTGTATTTTGGCAAATAATCGCTGAATGTCGGTATCGCGGGTTGGGGTGACAAAAATGGTATCGTCCCCGGCAATATTGCCTAAAATACCTTCGGCTTTGCTGATCGAATCCAATAAACGAGCAATGAGTTGTGCCGCGCCGGGGCTGGTATGAATCACAATCAACATATTGTTATGATCAATATCCAACACCAAATCTTTCAGTGAACTGGCGGCTTGTGGCACGGTGAGATCAGTGGGAAGGCAATACACCATTTCCATGCGAGTATTACGCGTGCGTACCGCCCCGACTTTGGTGAGCATTCGGGAGACTTTCGATTGATTGATCGAATGAAATCCGAGTTTTTGCAATTCAGTCACAATTTCGCTCTGCGAGCCGAATTTTTCTTGACGCAATAAGTCTTTAAACGCCTGTAGAAGCGAGTTAGGTTTGTTAAGCATACGAATTCCAGCAAGATAAATATAAACGGATTTTGCATAAAAATTATCTTTTTAGCAAATTATTCTTTATTTTGCGTGGCAAGTCTTAATGCTGCAACGTTTCAAAAATCTTTTCTGCCAGCGCCTTTGAAATACCGGGGACGGAAGCAATTTCATCGAGAGTGGCATTTTTAACGCCTTGTAAGCCGCCGAGGTATTTGAGGAGCGCTTGGCGGCGTTTGGCGCCTACGCCTTCAATGCTTTCTAAGCCGCTTTGGGTAAAATGTTGTTGGCGTTTCTTACGGTGTCCGCTGATGGCGTGATTGTGGCTTTCATCGCGGATATGTTGGATTAAATGGAGCGCGAGGCTGTCCGATGGCAAATGCAATTCTTTATCCCATTTGCTTAAAATTAGGGTTTCCAAGCCGGCACGACGATCGACACCTTTGGCAACGCCAATTAAGTGCGGTCGGTTTTTATTCCATTTTACCTTGAGATTTTCAAACACTTGTAGCGCACGGTTGAGTTGCCCTTTGCCGCCGTCAATAAAAATAATGTCGGGGATTTTGTCTTCTTCTAGATCTTTGTCGTAGCGTTTTAACAGTGCTTGCTCCATAGCCGCGTAGTCATCGCCTTTGGTGATGCCGCTGATGTTGAAACGACGGTAATCGGATTTTAGCGGTCCGTCTTGATTGAACACCACGCAGGAAGCGATGGTTTGTTCGCCCATGGTGTGGCTGATATCAAAACATTCCATGCGTTTGATGGTATCGATGCCGAGTAATTCTTGCAGGGCAGCATAGCGATCATGTTGCAAGGTAGATTGTTTTAACTTGGTCACTAACGCGGCTTTGGCATTCATTTGTGCGAGTTGCAGGTATTTGCTTTTATCACCTTTGG
>ENA-OWND01002160-OWND01002160.1-metagenome-genome-assembly--contig:-NODE-2160-length-10772-cov-4.439395_pt1 | contig 10772 bp, 5 predicted proteins | sample MGYA00245342_ERZ651119 | MGnify/ENA primary metagenome ERZ651119 (study PRJEB26857, sample SAMEA4031756) | metagenome | biome: human; feature: oral; material: saliva | place: Philippines | collected 2014...
CCATAGCTTTCATATAGTTTTCTCGCTCTATCATTTGACTGAGCAACATTTAAACTTAGCTTAGGATGACCACTATTAACAAATTCTGTTAATAGCTTATTTCCAATACCTTCTCCTCTGGCATCAGAAAATACAAATAATGTGTCTAAATAGAATTCTCCAATCAGTACTTCATCATAATCAAAAATTATCGAATCTTTCTTTAAATCAAAATTACTTACAGCTTCCCCATACCAAAAATCCTTCATTTTATTGACTTCATCATAATGATATGTAAAAGAAAATCCTTTAATCACACCGTCAGTTTCATATACTGTACAATTTTTATAACTAAATCTATCATATTCAGATGAGAATACATATTCTAAAATCTTTAAAACCTTCTCTTCTGAATAATCTTTTAATATATCTATCTCTAATGATTTAATAAAGTCAAATAATCCTTCTACTACTTTAATATCTTCTTTCGTTGCTTCTCTAATCATTTTTTCTCCTATACAATAATATCCTTTATTGTTAATGATGTTCCATTTATAATCCGATTTTTATATGAAATACTCGCCGGTGAATCATCTGGCCACACCTTTTCGAACCATAATTTGAATTTTTCTATATCAAAATCAACTTTAACCAATTCGACATATAACCCATCTCTATACTCTGAATATATCGCTTTTTCATGCTTACTTCTAGCTATTCTAGTAAATAAACCAAATGTTTCTTCCTGTATATTAGCCATCCCTGCTGCACCATTATTAATAACAATATTTCTTCCATTATCATATACTACAGGTAAACATGTGTGTGTGGTTGCTAATATATCTATATCATTTTCTTTGAACCAATTGTCTAATTCTTTCTTTCTAGATTCTAATTTTAAATTATCATTTGAACATTTCCAACCCGACATACTTTTCTCATCGCCATGAGTAATTGCAATCTTTTTACCAAAAAAATCTAAAACTAAGGTTTTTGAACGTTCTTTTATATCATTAAGTATTTGATCACCTTTAATATTTTCTTTCATCATATTATGAATAATGTTTGATCGTTCTACTACTCCATCACTAACGTCCTCTGGATAATTGCATCCACACCCTAAAGATAATGTATTATTTAATAATTCAAATTCAACATTTCCTAAAAGTTTTATACTATCTTTAGATAACTCTTCAATCTTTAAAAAATCTTCCTTTTCGATATCAAACCAATGCATATCACCATTAAAAACTATCTTCGCATTTTCATCATGTGCCATCTTATTGATAATTTCTAAAGCATATCTATTTCCATATAATCCTCCAACTATATAGATTACTTCCTCTTCTAATTTTTTACTTTTCTTTGTCCAATCCTTTTGAAGAATATACTCTAATGAACAATTTCTACCTTTTTCCATACAACTCTCTCCAAATTAAAAATAAAAGTAAAGACTTACCATCTTTACTTTCATTATATTATATTTATTTGTTTTTTGCGAACATTCCTGGTACTACATAACCAATAGTACATAAAATTAATCCGTATAAATTAACTCCTAGTAGTAATGCATTCTTCCCTGTACCAATAGCCCAACTTGTAGGAATTAAATTAATAGTTAATAGTATTCCTAAAATAATTCCAATCCAAAAACTCAAGTGGAATCCTAATTTTGTTGGTTTAACAAAACCGTGTAGTAAGAAAATCGGAGCTAGTCCAATTACCATTGTTCCACTAATCGTTGTAGCTTTAAGAATATCTGTTCCCATAATCATTGGAAGATTACCTATAATAGCAAATGCGATCATAAATAAAATAGCTACTTTCTTAGGATTTTTTAATCCTCTATTAGACATTTCTGGTAAATCCTTAGCAGTTAACTTCCCTAAACTTGCAAATGTAGAGTCAAGTGTAGAACCTGCTGCCGACACCATTACTACTATCATAGCAAAATACCCTACGACACCTAAAGTTTTACCTAAAGCTGCTGGAACGTTGCTACTTACTTCCATTCCAATTAATTTCGCATGAATTCCAATAAAACTAAAGATTAGAATAGAGAAGAACCCTAGTATACCAGATACGAAAAATGCACGAAGCATAGTTTTTTCACTAGCTATAAATCCTCTATCTGTAAGTACTGGATCGTGGAATGGATAACTAAATAATTGCAGAATTGTTACAAGTAACATATCTACACCTGCGTTCATCGCCCAATTTCCTGATGTTACAAAATCACTAATGTTGTGTTGCGGTAAAATTAAAGTAACTACCCAACCAACAAAGAATATAAAAATAACAGCTTGGATAACATCAGTTACAATTGAACTTCTTAATCCACCAAGTACAGTATATCCTAAAGTAATAACAGTAAATAGAATTGCAGAGATAATAAACTCTTTACTACCTGCTTTTCCATAATATCCACCTACAACAGAAGTATTACTCCATACTTCATTAAATAAACGAATAAGTATCGCAGCTGAAAATGCAACAGAAGCTGCTTTTCCATAATTAGAAGTTAAGAAACTTACTAATCCTTTTGCTTGATACTTTGTTCTTAATCTATAAATTGCTAAACCACAAATAGGAATACAAAGCCAATATGTTGCATAAGCTAATCCACCAACAAAGCCATATTGGGCTCCTAAATTTGCAGCGTTAGTTACAGATTTAGCAAAGATCCAACTTATAAAAATACTTAACATAAGCATCATCTCAGTAGGTTTTTCACCTCTGTTACCATCACCTCTAAAGAATCCTGCTTCTGTTACCTTCTTTGGTGATAATAAAAACATTACCACTCCATAAACTATTAAAAATCCCCAAAATAGATATCCTGTCATATCAGTCATTTTCTATATAAATACTCCTTATTATTTTAATCTAATACTACTTCGCCAACATTAGCGTATCTTGCAAATGATGGTTCATAGTTTCGCACGGTAAAACCTAACTCTTCTAATATTACCGCAACGTACGAAGCACGAACTCCAGTAGTACAATAAGTAACCTGTAGTTTATTTTTATCTAGTCCTTTGCCAGTTACATATTTTTCTAATACTGATCTAGATTTTAAAAATCCATTACTATCAACTAACGAATTAAACGGTAGAGAAATTGCACCAGGAATATGACCTGCTTTATTCTCTCCATAAATTACACGACCATTATATTCAACTTCTAATCTAGTATCTATAATTTGAACATCTGTATTACCTATTTTTGATAATAATTCGTCGGTATAAATAGCTTTTTCATTTTGAGTTGCTTCGCTACGAACTACATCACTAACATCAATTCTGTCAGATGATAGTTCATAATTTTTATTAAATCCTAATTTTTCAACTTGTTTAAAACCACCATCAATGAACTTAACATTATCAAATCCTGCATAACTAAATGTATACAGAACTCTCGCTTCATCTCCAAATCCTTGTTCAGGCATAGTAAAACCATATACTAGTACTTCAGATTCATCAGTAATTCCTACTTTAGAAAAAATTTGTTGATAATTCTCTTTAGATAATAATTTCCCAAGTTCTTCTCCACCAAATTCTCCAAGTAAACTTATATCAGTCCAATCAACAACTATTGCTTTATCATACATTAAAGAACCTTCTTCAAGCATTCCCCCACGTGCATCTATCACAACAATATTATTATTTGTTCTATTATTTAATAAATACTCAGCATCAACCAACTTTTTAAAATCAAATTGTGTCATAACTTTTTCTCCTTTCTAACTATATTATTATTCATTATAACATAGCTTTTAATTTAAAAATATAATTTCGCATTCTAAATATCATAAAATTATTACATTTTTAAAATAACTAAGTATATACACAACTAAGTATATACAAATTTAACAAATGATATTTTTAAACAAATCGTAAACATAACTATTTACAACATTGAATAATCATGATATAATAAATCGGAATTGTTTTGAATTGAATTATTAAGGAGAAAATAGATATGAACAAGAAAAAAATGATTATTACTGGTGCCTGTGGTTCATTAGTAATCGGACTATCTGCATTCGCTGGATACGAATACGGAAAACACCAAGCATATGAAACTACACCACTAGTGCAAAATACAGTACAAGCAAAAAAAATTAATTACTCTGACAAAGTTAGCTCAGTAGTTGTAAGTGAAATTACTGAAGATGGTTATGTTACACTTCATGGTGACCATAGCCACTATGAAAAAGGATTAGTACCTTACAACGCTAAAATTCTTGATTCACTAGTTTATAAAAATAAAGACTATAAACTAAAAAATGAAGATATTCAGTATGAACTTGCAGAGGGATATGTAATAAAAGTTAATGGTAAATATTACTACTATCCAAAAGAAGGTATTACTCAAAATAATGTTGTTGACGAAAGTACTGGAAAAGAAATTTCAGCACATGCACATCACCACCATCATCATGGAGAATCTAGTGAATCTAAAGGAAGCGGAGATAACTACACATTTAATCCAAAAGATATCGTAAGTGAAACTCAAGATGGTTACGTAGTTCGTCATGGAGATCACTTCCACTATATTAAGAAAAGTGAATTATCAGCTTCACAATTATCACAAGCAAAAGAATCTGGAGTTAATCCTTCTTTAGCATCATCAGCTGCAGGAGTAACAACACCAACGAGTGATGGCTATATTTTCAAGGGCGAGAGTGATATTATAGGAAGAAACAGTTTTGGTTTTATAGTTCAACACGGTAATCACCAACATATAATTCCATATTCTCAATTAAGAGGAACACAATGGGAATATTTATTAAATAATCAAGGAACTACAACTAATAACACTAATACAACAGTAGTAAACACTCCAAAAACTAATATAGTAAATGACAATCATCATGAGCATCATGAACACTCATCAGAACACGGAGATGATTATAAATTTGATCCAAAAGATATAGTAGCTGAAGATGAAAATGGATATACAGTTCGTCATGGAGATCATTTCCACTATATTCCAAAGAATAAAGTAGAGAAACCTGCTGAAACTGTCAAACCAGCTCCAGCTATTCCTACACCAACTTTACCTGAAGTGAATAAAGTAGAGAAACCTGTTGAAGCTGTCAAACCAGCTCCAGTTATCCCTACTCCTACTTTACCTGATGTGAAAAAAGAAGAGAAACCAAAAGTAGAAGAACCAGTTGTAAGACCTAGCATTTTATCTTTTGCAGGTGTACAATTTGAAACTAGTGATGGATTTATTTTATCTGATGAAAGTATAATAACACCAACTTCAACAGGTATTTTAGTAGTTCATAGTGGGCATCAACATTTTATATTCTATAAACAATTAGTTAATTCTAAGTGGGAAAAACTTATTCCTCATCAATATTTGAATAAAGCAAAAGATGAGTATGCTGAATTAGAAAAAGATGTTAATGACAAAATTAATTATCTTTCTAAAAAGAATAATATAGCTAAAGATAAATTTAGTTATGTTATTACTTCAAACGGGGATGCAATTTCATACAATGGAAAAACGGAATTATTAAAAGATATAAATATCAAAGAAAATATAGAGACGAATAATTCGAATACTCTAGACACTGAAGTAAATAATTCTTCAAATAATAATTCAAGCAATAATTCTGCAACTACTAATACAGAGACACCGAATAATTCGGCTGAAGAGAAAAATGAAAATTCAGCAGAGGAAAGAGAAATTGAAGAAAAAATTGATTATGTCGCCAAACAATTAAATATAGATAAAAGTTCTATAAAATTAATTGAAACAGCAGAAGGTAAGGCGGTGGTATATCCACATGGAGATCACAGCCATACTATATTGATTAAAGACATAGATACATCAAAACCTTTGGCAGATCCACATAGTAATTCGGGAGCTGAGACGTTGAAAAAATTAGGATTTGATGATGATATTATTCATGATATTCAACACGCATCAGCTGATACTGATTTTCCTGCACACGAGACAAATCTAGAGAGAATGAAAGAGTGGTTGAAAACTGTTAAGTATCTAAACATAGGTCAAAACAAAGATCCACTTAAAAGAAATGGATTGGATCTTATGCCAAATATTGAAGTTCTAGGTATTGGATATACTTCTATCGATGACATAACACCTGTTTATAAATTCAAAAAATTGAAACAATTATATGTATCAAGAACTGGTATTAAGGATTATTCATTTATAAAAAATATACCAACACTAGAAGGGATTGATTTCTCTGAAAATGATATACAGGATATCTCATTCTTAAAAGATTATCCGAACTTAAAATTAGTCTCTGCAGCAGGAAATAATATTGAGAATATTGATGTACTAAAAAATCTTACTAATTTAGAGTCATTGAATTTAGACAATAACAAAATTAAAGATATCTCTGCTCTAAAAGATTTAAATCACTTAAGAGCAGTTAGCCTTGAAAATAATAATATTACAAAATTAGATGCATTGAGTAGTAAAAATGAATTAGAACGTTTATTCTTATCTAATAACAGTGGTTTAGAATTAGCAACTCTTAAAAATGATAGTTTAGAGCAATTAACAGTAAACAATACTAATATTAGGGACTTAAGTGTTGTTTCTAACTTACCTAAGTTGAAAAAAATAGTGGCAAATGATAATAAAATAACAACATTATCTCATTTGAAAAATGCTAAAGTTTTAGAAAGTGTAGAAGTTAACAATAATAAGATTGACAGTTTAGATTTTGAGAATAGTACAATTACAAGTCTAGAAATTAAAAACAATAAACTAGAGGATATTAACAATGTTCATAAACTATCTGCGCTTGAGAATCTAGATGCTAGTGGCAATAAAATCAGTGAGTTTCCATCTAATAAACAAAATAAATTGATTAACTTAACGGTTAATAACAATGTTATTAGAACAATGGAAAATGTAAATAATCTTACAGCACTAAAATACTTAACAATGTCAAATAACTATGTATCTACATTAGCATTAAAAGAAAAAAATAAAACTTTAGAATACTTAGATATAAGTCATAATACTGTTCCAAAAGAAGAGTTAGAAATTCCAAGTGGCGGGAATATACCAAAAGGAATAATGAGTAATTTTGAAAAAGTCGAAGGTGGAGATATAAAAGAAAATTATACTTTATCTGCAGACTATATTACAGAACAGGCAGAAAAACTACAGGAAGAGATATTAAAACTTAAAGATGAGAAAAAATTAGCTCCGGAAGTAGCGGATGAATTAAAACAAAAAGCTCGTATTATCTATCTTGATATGTCTTACAGCGTAGATCAAAGCAGAAATAAACAGATTGATTTAGAAAAACAATTGAGTGTAATAAGAAAACAAGTTAAAGATAACCTAGTCACTCCAACTGCTGAGGATACGAATAAAGAAACTTCAGTAACGGAGCCGTCTAATAGTGAGGCAAACCATGATTCAGAAACACATAATCATACTGAAACAGAAGAACACGGTTTTGTATTCGATGCTAATAATATAGTTAGTGAAGAAGGTGATGGATATATTGTAAAACATGGTGATCATAATCACTTTGTTAAAAAATCTGATTTATCAGCTAAACAACTAGAAGAAGCAAAAGAATTTTTAGCTAAGAAAGGTGAAGCAACAACAACCGAAGATAAAGCAACTATAGATAGTAAGAAAAATTATATTGCATTATTTTACGGAATAAATGAGAGTGATATTAGAGTTGAGAGTAATACGTTAGTATTTAATTATAACGGTGTTCCTAAACGTCTTGCACTTAGTGATATAACTGTTCCAGTGATGAGCTCAGATTTAGAAGGAGATTTTGAAAAAGAAATAACAGCATTGGCAAGTAGTATGAACACAACAGTTGAACATATACAGGTTCAAGATGGTCAAATGATAGTAAATCATGGTGATCATAACCATTATTATCCAATTAAGAGTCCTGGATGGAGACTATATAATCAAAACAAAATACCTTATATAGATATTCCTAAAGTAAATGGAAATATTGATGAAGCTGTAGTCAATAGCAGATTAACAGAATTAGAAAATAAAGCTCAGACAGTACTTGCTAATAATCCAGCGAAATTAAGAAAAGTACTAAATTGGTTGAATAACTTTAGAGAAGTTAGCTTAGCCTGGCATGTTACAGCAACAGATGGTTATTTACAAGCGTTAGATAAATTTGAAAAAACTCAAATAGATATATAGTCTATATTGCAACATATAAAGTAGTGAATTGAGAGGAGAGAATCTTAATTCACTACTTTTTTGTACTTTAGTAAAATTAAGAAATGCCAAGAGAGTCTAAAAGATCTCTCTTGGCATTATCATGAAAAGAAAAATTATATTTGATAGGGTATAAAACTAATCTCTTTCAATTTTTGTGATTCCGCGCATGTATGGACGAAGAACTTCTGGTACTGTGATAGAACCATCTTCATTTTGATAGTTTTCAATTATAGCCGCTAGACAACGTCCTACCGCTAATCCAGAACCATTTAATGTGTGAAGGAATTCAACTTTTCCAGTGTCTTCACGTTTGAAACGCATATTTGCACGACGTGCTTGGAAATCTGTACAGTTTGAACAAGAACTGATTTCTTTATAAGCGTTATAACTTGGTAACCATACTTCGATATCGTAAGTTTTAGCACTAGAGAATCCAGTATCTCCAGAACATAAAGTAATTACACGATATGGTAAGTTTAATTTTTTAAGAATGTTTTCAGCATGTCCAGTCATAATTTCTAATTGTTCATATGAATTTTCAGGTTTAGCGAAACGAACCATTTCTACTTTATTAAATTGGTGAAGACGGATTAATCCACGAGTATCACGACCAGCGCTTCCTGCTTCAGATCTGAAACAGATACTGAATGCTGTAACACCTTTTGGTAACATATCTTCAGTTAAGATTTCTCCATTGTAGTAGTTTGTTAATGGAACTTCTGCAGTAGGAATAAGAGTTAATCCCTCAGATTCAACTGTATATACGTCTTCAACGAATTTAGGGAATTGACCTGTACCAAATAGGGCAGTTCTATTAACTAATTGAGGTACCATAAATTCTTCATATCCGTGTTCAACAACGTGAGTATCAATCATAAAGTTAATTAGTGCACGCTCAAGTAGTGCTCCGGCTTTTTTGTAGAATACGAATCTGCTTCCTGAGATTTTAGATGCACGTTCGAAATCTGCAATATCTAATTCTTCAACTAAATCCCAGTGAGCCTTCGGTTCAAAATCAAACTCTCTAACTTGTCCAATACGACGAACTTCGATGTTCTCATCCTCATCTTCACCAATAGGAGTCTCATCAGAGATAAGGTTAGGGATTCTAATAATTTTTTCATTGATTTCTTCAGCGATTTGTTTAACTTCAATATCACGAGTTGTAATTTCATCAGAAACGTGTTTCATATCTGCGATTACATCTGAAGCATCTTCACGTTTTCTTTTTAAGATAGCAATTTCTTCACTTTTTTTGTTGCGAAGTGCTTTTAAATCTTCTACTTGTACAAGTAGCTCACGACGTTTTTTATCTAAGTCGATAAGTAAGTCAACTACATCTGTTTCTAAGTTTCTTGCTGCTAACTTTTCTTTTACCATCTCAGGATTTGCTCTGAATAATTTAATATCTAACATAATTGTATGCTCCTTCTAAATAATTTATTTTGATTGAATTTTATAAGTAAAATAAAAAATCCCTTACGTCAAAGACGCAAGGGACGATTAATTTCTATACCGTGGTTCCACCCAAATTCAATCTAAAAGATTCTTGAAATTTAATTTGATATTATTTATAGTAGAATTTTAAAATAAACAATGAGTGTTTTCAGCTTAGTCACTCTCTCTGAAAAAGTTTTTAGATTAAAACATGTCTATAATCAAATTATATATATTTATTTAAAATCATTTTACTCTATTTCTACTAAATATGTCAAGTATTTACCGAGAATTTAGTAGATTTTTTCTAAGTATAAGTAAGGAATTTGGTTTATCTTAATTTTATATGATTAAAATTATTTGTTGGGTGTACCTGTATTAGCATTTGAATTTGGAGAAGAACCAATATTTGGTTTAACATCTGTAGAAGGATTTGCTGGTTTTTCTACAGAGTTATTAACTTCATTGTTATTTTCAACAGCTTTGTTTTCAACAACTTTGTTATTTGTAGGTTTATTATCTGTAACTTTATTTTCAACAGCTTTATCTTGTTTATCATTATTTTCAGCTCGTAAGTTAGGAAGTGGTTTAGATAAATCAATAGCACTAGCAAGTATTAAATGAGTTTTCCCATTAAGTGTAAATACTAATGCTTTCCCATTTGGAGTGTCAATTACTGAGATTGAAGATGGACTAATACCTAATGCTTGTGCAAGATAATTAACTTTTGCTTGTATATTAGCATCATCATTATTGCTATTACTATCTTTATCTACTGAATTATCTTTGTTATCTTCAGCTTTTTTATTTTCAACAGAAGCTTTCTCATCTTTAATTATATATTTTGCTTTTGAAAACTCTAATGCAGGTAAAAAGTCGCTAAGCTCATCTACAAATTGTTTTGCAGATTTAAATATAGTTTCACCAGATTCATCAATTTCTTGAAGTTTTTTATAGTTAGCTCCGTGCTCAACTTTTGTAGTTGTTGGATTTTCTAATGAGTAGTGAAGTAGATTTTTAGCATTAACTAAACGCTCAACCAATGTATGCATTGGGATAACTGAAATTTTAGCTTCACTTTCATATGTATCTTTTATTAGAGAAGCCATCTCTTCGCGTAAGTTATTGTTTACTTTATCACTTTCTAA
>ENA-OWND01002161-OWND01002161.1-metagenome-genome-assembly--contig:-NODE-2161-length-10764-cov-7.428798_pt1 | contig 10764 bp, 9 predicted proteins | sample MGYA00245342_ERZ651119 | MGnify/ENA primary metagenome ERZ651119 (study PRJEB26857, sample SAMEA4031756) | metagenome | biome: human; feature: oral; material: saliva | place: Philippines | collected 2014...
CACGACCGAGTGCGTCATCGCCGACAAGAAGGAAGATGCTCCCGCTATGCCCGCCATGAGCCCCGGTATGGGTGGCATGGGCGGCATGATGTAAGCCGTCCGCTTTAGGATTAATAAGAGCCCCCGCAGCGAAAGATTCTTTCGCTGCGGGGGCTCTCTTTTTTCACACTTCACACAGGTCTCTGCCGAGAATAAGGAGAGACTCTATACGTAATCTCTTGTCTGCACGTCCCAAAACAGATACCTTTGCTCTGATACTAGCCTCTCATTCATTACCTCCCTAATACATCTTCCTATCTATGAGTAGCACCAGTACTTCATTCACAGCATGGGTAAAGCACATCATCCCCGTAGTCGTCGTAGCCGTGGCCTTCGGCATGCTCCAGACGCCCCTCTTGGCACTGCTAAACTTCATCGAGTCTACTTGCTTAGCCTATCTATCGCCAAATTGGTTCGGTGTATTCGCTGCCCTGCTTGCTGGCTACCTGCTTAAGTGGGAATGGGATTGTCGGAAGATCTACGTGCCTCGCCCCGTCTCCTTGTGGCTCATCCTCTTGCTTGGGATCTATCTCTACTATAGGCATTTGGAAGGCTCTTTCTCGTTTTGGCCGATCCCTTACTTAGGGGAGCTAGCTTGGTCGGATCTCTTACTGATACCTTGGTTCGGAGCTGTAGCTATTGCCCTCGGACCAAGGGAGGAGGAATATCGCTTAGCCCTTTTCGAAGTTCTACTGGTCCTTTGTTCCGCTTTTTATTTCGCACCTCAAACACAAGGGAAGCCTTCCTTAGTGTGGGCTCTCTTGAGCCTTTGTGTTGCTGAGGGTTCTTGCCTTCTTGCCTCCTTCATCCTATATCGATGGGGCAATAGGTTACAGACTACGAGTAAAGAAGAAGCTCAGAGGGAGATGGAGCTGAGACCTCAAGCTATTGACCCTGATGATGCCATAGTAAGTAAGGAAGATGACTTCTTGTTCTCCTATGATATGGCTTATGGCGTGCACGCGTATCTGACCACGTTAGACCTGAGTAAGAGGTCTTTGACGGTCGGATTCATTGCCCCTTGGGGGAGGGGGAAGAGTTCGTTTATTAACCTCTTGAGAATACAGCTAGAGGAAGATGGCGGGATCATTATTCCTTTCAATCCACGTGGCTCGAAGTCGATCTCCTCGATCCCAGAAGATTTCTTTGATACCTTTGCGAAGGAGTTGTCTCGGCATTACTTGGGCTTTGGCCTTTTACTTGCTCGGTATACCAAACATATAGGACTGCTGAATCAATATGAATGGACTCGTCCTCTAGGATCTCTCCTCACGCTTGTTCTTCCCGGGAAAGAGCAGGAGGCGGTCAATCGTACCCTGAGAGAGCTCGGTAAGCGGGTATATGTCCTTCTAGATGATCTAGACCGTCTCTCAGGAGAGGAAATACTAGAAGTCCTCAAGCTTATGGATCGCAACGCCTCCTTCTCAAACACGGTCTTCATCGTAGCCTATGATAAGGCTTATGTGAACAATGTGCTGAAGAAACACCTAGATCATGGGCTTGATCATTCCTTCATTGATAAGTATATCTCCTGGGAGACTCCCTTGCCTGCTCCCAATAAGGAAGTGCTGGAGCTACTTATGAAGAGAGAATTTCGGATGAGGGTAAAGGATGTTAATCCTATGATATATGAAGAAATTAAAAGGGGATGCAAGGAGGTCGGTAGTACAGTCGTAGAATCCTTGAATTCGGTGCGAGATCTCAAGCGTTACCTCAATCTGATGATTCCTCGCTATTATGGGGTGTCTAGCAAGGTGGATTGTGGAGATTACTTCTTGCTCTATTTGCTTTGCTACAAAGATTTGGGTGTTTACTTAGCTCTGCATTCAAGACGAATCTTACAACTAGATGTTTCTAACCAGACCTATATGCTTATCCCAAGTTATGAGGAAGAGCTGAAGCAAGTGTCTCAATGGAAAGGAAGTAAAAGTATCCTAGAGAGGTTGTTCGCTCTGAGTCCAGAAGAGAAAAAGACGGATTTATTGTGTCGCTCTCTGCTTATCCCAAGTTATGAGGAAGGGCTGAAGCAAGTGTCTCAATGGAAAGGAAGTAAAAGTATCCTAGAGAGGTCGTTCGCTCTGAGTCCAGAAGAGGAAAAGAAGGATTTATTGTGTCGCTCTCTTCGCAGTGCGCCGAAGTTTGATACTTATTTTAGGGGATTTAAGTCCCTGGATAGTATTTTTCACGGGTTAGTTTTATCAGAAATAACCCATTCAATGAGCAAGAGGCGCCTTCTTAAGGATATTGATGACTTGCTCGAGGATTACGAGGTAGGGCGTGTTGCTGAAGTCTTCCTCCAGCTAGTGAGTTCTCCTTGTCAAAGGGGAGAAAATCGAGCAGAGACAATTAAGGCTATGGCATATATGGCCTTCACTGGGTGCTTGCCTGAGTGGCAGGCTGAGATCCTCAAGAAAGAACTTTTTGAGTTCCTTTCTTTATATCGGTATGAGAAGTATAAGGAGCTTGATGTTGCTCTAGATCTTCCAAGCTATAAGTCCTTGTTGGAGCCAATGCTCACTTTTGTGGTTGAAGTGAACCCTCAATGGATATCTGATGTAATAGATAAGTTTAATCTTGAAGGGGAGAGATCTTCCGAGCGGTATGTTTACACTGCCGAGGAGCTTTCTAAGCTATTATCAGATCATCAGAAAAGCTAATGAGCTCAGTCGAAGCTCTGAAATGGTATTCGGGAGGATCTCCTAAGCCTTGTTTGTGAGAGGGAGAGTAAGAGCTCTGCCTAGTATCCTGCGTGGCTACTGAGCAACTTGCCTCCTAGCCTCCTTCTCCTTGCTCGGAAAAAACACTACCGGCCAGCTCGCAGATGCGGGCTGGCCGGTAGTGTATATGGGAGGGGGCTTGTGCGCCTTACATCTTCACCATGCCGCTGAAGCCCATGAAGGCCATAGCGAGGATACCGGCGGAGATGAGGGCGATGGGAATGCCCTTCATCGAGGCAGGTAGCTCGGTGCGAGAGAGTTGCTCCCGGATGCCAGCGAAGACCACAAGGGCGAGTGTGAAGCCGATAGCGATGGAGATCGCGTAGACGACACTCTCCAGCAGCGTGTATTCCTTCTGGATGACGAGGATGGCGACCCCGAGGACGCAGCAGTTCGTCGTGATGAGCGGGAGGAAGACGCCGAGGGCTTGGTAGAGTGCAGGGGACACCTTCTTCAGGATGATCTCGACCATCTGCACGAGGGCGGCGATGACGAGGATGAAGGAGATGGTCTGCATATAGACCATGTCGAAGGGCTCAAGGACGAACTTCTGCAGGAGGAAGGTGCACATCGTCGAGAGCGCCAGGACGAAGGTCACGGCAGCGCCCATGCCGATAGCCGTGTCGACCTTCTTTGAGACGCCGAGGAAGGGACAGATACCGAGGAACTGCGAGAGGACGACATTGTTGACGAATACCGCCGCAACGAAGAGGAGGAGATAGTGAGTCATGAGATTTACTTCTTTGCGCTCAGCTTATTCTTCAGAGCAATGAGATAACCCAAGACGAGGAACGCCCCAGGAGCGAGGACGAAGAGCAGGGCGCCGTACTGCTTGGGGAGGACTTGGAGGGTGAAGATAGAGCCGCTACCGAGGAACTCACGGACGAAGCCCAGCAGCGTCAGCGAGAGTGTGAAGCCGAGGCCAATACCCACGCCGTCGAGTGCGCTGTGGAGCACGCCCTGCTTAGCAGCTACGGCTTCGGCACGCCCGAGGACGATACAGTTCACCACGATCAGCGGGATGAAGAGGCCGAGGGAAGCGTAGAGCGAGGGGACGAAGGCCTGCATGAGCATCTGCACGATGGTCACGAAGCCAGCGATGACGACGATGAAGCTCGGGATACGCACGGCGTCGGGGACGAGGTGCTTGATGAGCGAGATAGCGGTATTGGAGCAGATGAGCACGAACATCGTGGCCAGACCCATCGCCAGCCCGTTGAGCGCGGAGGTCGTGGTCGCCAGCGTGGGGCACATCCCCAGGAGGAGTACGAAGGTCGGGTTCTCCGTCGCGATCCCGTTGCGAATGATATCGAGTGGTTTCATAGGAGGGACTATTCTTGAGAGTTCGTAGCGGGTGCTGTGGCGGCGCCTTCGAGGGAGGAGAAGGTGCGCCAAGCGCGGTTCACAGCGTCGAGGAAGGCGCGGCTACTGATGGTGGCAGCGGTGATGGCGTCTACCTTCCCGCCGTCCTTCGAGACGGTGAGCGGAGCCGAGGCCTTCATATCGAGGCCACGCATGTCACGTATGCCGCCCGTCTCGCTCTTCTCGTGGTACCACTCGGGGATACGCGAGCCGAGGCCTGGGCTCTCGGAGTGCTGGAGGACGGAGAAGTCTACGAGGTGCCCCTCGGCATCGAAGCCGACCATCACACGGATGAGGCCGCTGAAGCCCTTCTGCGTGTAGCTCTCGATAGCGAAGCCGACGAGTGCGCTACCCTTCTTCGCGGGGTAGACGGTGAGGCTGTCGGTCTCGCCTTCGGGCAGGACCATGAGCTTCTCAGCGAAGGGATTATTGTCGAAGGCTGGTGCCACGGCACGTATTGCCTCGACCTTCGCCCGCATCTCTGCCTCGGCGATAGGCGCGGTCGTGACCTTGTTGACTACGGCGAGGATCCCAGAGACCAGGACGCAGATGCCCCCGAGCGAGAGGAGCATGTTGGGGAGTGTCGAACTGAGCTTCTTCATAGCATTAGCGCCCGCCGAAGTGCTTCGGACGGATATACATATTGATCAGAGGAGTGAAGCTATTCATGATGAGGATGGCGAAAGACATCCCCTCGGGATAGCTGCCGAAGAGTCGGATGAGGATCGTCAGAAGCCCGATGAGTGCGCCATAGAGGAGCTGTCCGCGGGCGCTCATGGGGCTGGTCACGTAGTCCGTAGCCATGAAGATCGCCCCGAGCATCATACCACCTGTGAGGAGCTGGAAGAGCGGTGCGGGGTAGAGAGCGGGGTTGACGAGGTGCATGATACCGCCGAAGACGAAGGCCGTAGCGAGGATCGACACGGGGATATGCCAAGTGATGACGCGGCGGTAGAGGAGGAAGCCGAGGCCGAGGAGCAGTGCCAGCGCACTGACTTCGCCGAGGCTACCTCCGTGGATGCCGAAGAGCAGGTCAGAGGTCGCAGGTATCTGATCCCAGCTCATGCCAGGCGTGCCAGCCTGTATGCCCTTGGCGATGCCCAGAGGTGTGGCGCTCGTGACGGCATCGGTATAGCTGAGGTACTGCCCAGCCTTTGGCCACAGCGTCATCTGTGCGGGATAGGCGATGAGGAGGAAGACACGGCCTACGAGCGCGGGGTTGAAGATGTTCCCACCGAGCCCGCCGAAGCTCATCTTACCTACACCGATAGCGACGATGGCACCGATGACGATGATCCACCAGGGGAGACTCGAGGGGAGGTTCATCCCGAGGAGAAGCCCCGTGAGGATGGCCGAGCCGTCACCGATGGTGGAGGGCTGCTTGTAGAGGTACTTCGTGATGACCCATTCGGTGAGGACGCAGGCCAGCACGCTCACGGCGAGCACGATGAAGGCGCCGAGGCCGAAGGTCACCAGCGAGACGAGGCACGCTGGAGCAAGTGCGATGAGCACAGCGTACATGTTGCGCTCGACGCTGTCACCGCTGTGGATGTGGGGGGAAGGGGATATAATGAGGCGATCCATAGGGCAGGGTTAGCTTTTGCGTGCACGGATGATGGCGGATACCTTCTGCTTGCCGGTGCGGATGTAGTCGAGTAGGGGGCGGTTGGCAGGGCAGGTGTAGCTGCACGATCCGCACTCGATGCAGTCGACGATGTAGCCCTTCTCGGTAGCATCCCAGTCGGCATACTGGACGTCGCGCATGAGGAAGGCGGGGTTCAGCCCCATAGGGCAGACGGTGACGCACTTAGCGCAGCGGATACAGTTGCGCATAGGGCGGCGAGTCGACTCCTCACGTGGGAGGATGAGGATGCCCGAAGTACCCTTGGTCACAGGGATGTCCGTGGAGAGAAGTGCCTTACCCATCATAGGGCCACCACCGATGATCTTACCCGTGTCCTCGGGTAGGCCGCCTGAGGCGGTGATGAGGTGGCCAATAGGCGTACCGATACGGGCGCGGTAGTTCGAGGGGGTCTCGAGGTGCTTGCCCGTGACGGTCGTGATACGCTCGACGAGGGGCTTATTCTTCTGTACAGCTTCGTAGACAGCGAAGACGGTACCTACATTCTGTACGACAGCGCCAGCGGAGATAGGCAGGGCGCCGCTCTTGACCTGCTTGCGCAGGACAGCGTCGATGAGCTGCTTCTCACCGCCCTGAGGGTACTGCACCTTGAGGGGCATCACCTCGGTGCCAGGGTAGTCCATAGCGATCTGTGAGAGGCGAAGGATGGCGTCCTTCTTATTGTTCTCCACGCCGATGACGGCACGGCTCACGCCGAGGGCGCGCTTGAGGATCTCGACGCCGACGAGGATCTCGTCGGACTTGCTCATCATCAGGGCGTGGTCGCTGGTGAGGTAAGGCTCACACTCGACGGCATTGATGATGAGGACCTCAGCCTTGGCTCCTGGGGGAGGGGAGAGCTTGACGTGCGTGGGGAAGGTCGCACCGCCGAGGCCTACGATACCTGCGGCGCTGATGCGGTCGATGATCTCCTTGGGCTCGAGGGTGCACTCCTTGACGAGGGTCGTGGAGCGGTCGATGCCCTCTTCCCACTGCTCCTCTTCGCCCTGTGTGACGGCGATGACGATGGCGGGACGCTTGTAGCCGCCCGCATCGAAGAAGCTGTCGATCTTCGTGACCTTGCCTGTGACGGAGGAGTGGATGTTGGCCGATACGAAGCCAGACGTCTTGGCGATGACCGTACCTACCTTGACGAGGTCGCCCTTCTGGACGGTCGGGGTGGCAGGTGCGCCGATGTGCTGGCCGATGGGTATGATGACCTCACGAGGCAGTGGGAGCTCCTCGATGGGGCGCTTAGCTGAGAGCTTGTTTTCGGGTGGGTGGATCCCCCCGAGGCGGAATGTGCGAAGCATAAACGTGTATGGCTGAGGTCTACGATTGGGCGGGAGTGGGGGTCTCTGTAGGCGTAGGTGCTGCAGGCGCCGGAGTAGGTGTGGGGGCTTCGGCCTCCTTCTTGGGAGCCTCTTCCTTAGGCTTGGGAGGGGGGAAACCGATCTCATGGATAGCGTTCGTCGGGCAGACGGAGACGCACTTACGGCAGAGGCGGCACTTGGTGTGGTCGATGTAGGAGAGGTTGTCGGCTATGGTGATGGCCTCGAACTTACACTCCTTGAAGCAGAGCGAGCAGCCGATACAGGCATTGCCGCAGGCCTTCTTGGCGACCCCACCCTTGTCCTTATTGACGCAGCTGACGAAGATGCGACGACCCTTGGGCCCCTTCTTACGCAGCTCGATGATGTACTTCGGGCAAGCCTTGACGCAGGCGCCGCAGGCTACGCACTTGTCCTCGAGGATGACCGGCAGGCGCGTCTCGGGGTCCATGTACATGGCGTCGAAGTTACACGAGTGGACGCAGTCGGCCAGTCCAAGACAGCCCCAGCTACAGTCGGTGTCGCCCTTGTAGAGCGCGGCAGCGATGGTACAGCTGCTGGCACCGTCATAGATGTTCGTACGTGGGCGCGCGTCGCAGGTACCATTACAGCGCACGACAGCGACCAGCGGATCCTGCTTCTGGGCGGCGACACCGAGGATGCCTCCGACCTTCTCCATGACGGGCGTACCTCCGACGGGGCAGAAGAGCCCTTCGAGGGTCTCACTCTTACAGCAGGCGCCAGCGAAGGCGGCGCATCCAGGGAAGCCACAGCCCCCGCAGTTGGCCTGAGGGAGGACTTCAGCGACCTCCGCGATGCGGGGGTCTTCCTTGACCTCGAACTTGCGTGATACGACGTACAGCAAGCCGGCGCCGATCACACCGATGAGGGTCAGGACGATGATCGTGATATACATAGGGGTAGGGTGCTATTCGTGGTGCGGGGTGACGGGCTCCACCATGAGGACGAGGCGCCCCTCGAGGCGATGGCGCTGGGTGTAGAGCACGAGATAGTAGAGGCTGAGTAGGCCGATAGCGACGAGCACAGCCACAGCCTCGCTGAGGGCGAGGAACGTCTGTGCGATACTCAGCGTAAGGACGAGGAGGAGGAGGGGCAGGACGAAGGCCAGGAGGACTGCCAGGCGTCCTACGCTCCGGCGGGCCACGACGAGGACCTGCTCCCCGATAGAGAAGTGCTGTCCGTAGGTCTTCAGCTGGAGCTGATGCTCACGGCGCTCCGAGCTCACGCACAGGTCACGTGCGTGACAGCCGCTGCAGGCGCTCTGCTGCTGGATCTGGACGGTCACGATGTCGGGGGATATAGCTGTGACGATCCCCGGGCGCTGCTCCGTCCCGTTAATAGTTCCGTTCATGTGGTGAAGTCTTGATGGGTGAGGGGTCGTAGTTATCGACCCAAATTCTTCGGTGGCTTCCCCCTGTCGCGTGCATCTGCATAAGGCGCAGGGAGTGTGGCTTCCGAGCCATTCCTATTCACTGAAACAAATGTATGTAATCACGGACAAAAGTGCAAACGAGACCGCACCCGTGCGCGCGTATGCTATATGCTTAATGTGCACGCTGTGAGTGGGGTAGGGTATGTGTGCCTCGTAGGGTAAGGGTAAAAAGCATCGCTCCACGGCAGGGTATCCTACCGTGGAGCGATGCTTAAATATTTAAGGAAGGTCGGAGCTCTACGCTGCGCCTACTCTTCGAGGAGGGCTACATCCGAGGCGACGAGCTGATCCTTCTCGCTGCGGCTGAGGCGTGCCTCGACGATATCCCCGACGAGGAGGTCATTGAAGTTGATGCCGTTGAGGCTCTTGTAGTGGAAGAAGGCGTTCTCCTTCACACCGACGTCGATGAAGCCAAAGCCTGCCTTGAGGGCGTTGATCTGGCCACGGACAAGGCCGTCGTGAAGCTCTTCGCCGAGGACGAGGGCGGGCTTGTGCTCGGGCAGGTCGATATGACCGATGACCTTCACCTCGGGCGTCTCGAGCGAGTCGTGTACGCTCAGCGTGATCTCGGGCTCGGGGCCTGTGGCGAGCTGTACGGTCTCGGTGGCCTCGGCAGTAGGGGTATCAGCCTCTGCCTTCGCGAGGGCTGTGGGCTCCTCGGCGCTCTTTACCGTGGCGGGGTCAATGGGGCGTGTGCGCGCCTGTGGGGCTTGGTAGGGGCGACCCTTGACCTCGCGATTGCGCTCCTCGCTCTGCCCCTTGTTCACAAAGAGACCATTGACGATGGGGTCGCTACGGAAGGCGCGGCTATCGATCAGCTCATTCATCATCACGGGGTAGGTAGCTTCCTCGAGGAGCTCGTATGACGTGTAGGTCGTCGTGTTGTCTCGGCGCCCGTCACCTTCGTGCTCGAGATCCCAGCCGAGGACCATCACACGAGTGCCGAGGGCGTGGAGCTTACGTACCAAGGGGATATAGTCTCCATCGGCGGCGATGAGTACGACGACGTCAAACTGATTCTGCAATGCACGCTCATAAGCCTCCAGAGCGAAGAGCACATCGACGCCCTTCTCCTTCTTCTTATTGCCCTTGCCCGTGCGAGAGAGGGGCAGGTGGTGCATCATCACACCCTCCGAGTTCAGCACATCGTCAAAGAGGCGCTCATAGAAGAGCACATCGCCCGAAGCCTTCGCGGCCTCGGCTGCTGACAGACGTCCACGGAAGTAATGCGCGTCTACGATCTTGCACAGCTCGGGAGAAGTCCCCTCGAGTTGGGCGATCTGATACTTCAGGAAGCGGTGTAGCCCCCCGACGCTCAGGCGGCTTTTTCGTTCGTGGAACTGATAGTAGAAGGTACTGACGTGCCAGAAATAGTTGCCATCATAGAATATCCCGATGCGGGTGAGGTGCGGATTTTTTTCTTTTGTTGCCATAGTAATTTATATAATTTAAAAAATGAAGCGAGTTAATGTGCGAAGTTACTATTTTCCCCCGAATTAATAACATAGCTCTCAGTAATATGTTCGCTTTTTTAGTGACTTTATTCCGCTGATTTTGCGAATGTACTTCCTGTAATTATCATTGTGATCCTCCCGTTGGCCCATAGAGTGGGGATTTTTATCTCAGGAGGAGGGGATGTGTAACAGCGCTGTAAACTCTTGAATGATCGCTCTATATGAATTAGTGTCTTTGGCTTGAAGAAGGTTTAATCTTATGGTGCTCCCAGGTGCCATCCTATAGAAGAAGTTTTTTTGCTGCGTGCGAGAAAACTTGCGTTTGTCTAAGGAAATAACAGGTGAAGGAGTATAGATTTTAATAAGTCTACGTGCGTGGTCTTAAAATCCACGTACGAGGATTCTAAGATCTACGTGCCTGGATCTAAAGACTACGCACGTGGACGAAGGTTTGGCTCTATGTGATCAGAGTTTTTCTCGTGCAGCTCTGGGCTTATTCTCGTATTGCTTTGGTGAATAGGCCGTGGTGGAATGGGGCGTCTCCTCGTAGTGCGAGGAGCCATATAGCTCGGTGAGGACGCCGTCCCTTATTATAGTGGTGTATATCGGTGTCTCGTGGGAGATATACTTTCTCTGATAGGTACGAAGGTGGGGGAGTGGTGCGTTTTAGTGGAGCTTGCGGCACACGATTTTTGTAGAATGTACTGCCGATTTGACGAAGGTATACGCTTATTTGTGAAATAATCTTACCTTTGCTTGGACGCTATGTTCATATTTGTTCACAATT